>Ga0182013_10001609_pt1 | contig 30644 bp, 37 predicted proteins | sample 612S2MmetaG_FD_120487 | JGI IMG/M metagenome (GOLD analysis project Ga0182013, IMG submission 120487) | Permafrost microbial communities from Stordalen Mire, Sweden - 612S2M metaG | ecosystem: Environmental > Terrestrial > Soil > Wetlands > Permafrost | place: Sweden: Stordalen | collected... | reverse complement strand
CCCATCTGCCCGTGGCCGCATTCAATGCTCTGAAACACTTCACCTGCCGGCACCGCAAAGCCCTCAGTAACAATCTTGAAGTGATGGATCAGAGCTTCCATCTGCGTCTTCATTTTTTCGCGATCGGGCAGCACAATCTTTGGCGCATCTGCCTTCACAGGGCCTTCAGGCATGCCGTCCAGCGCCTGCTGAATGATCTTCACGCTCTCGCGCATCTCGACGAGCCGGACTTCATACCGCGCCCAGCAATCGCAGTCATTCGAGACTGGCACCTGAAACTGGAACTTCTCATAGCTGGAATACGGCATGTCCCGGCGCAGATCGAAATCCACTCCAGATGCGCGCAGCGGGGGACCTGTCACTCCCAGCGCAATGGCATCCTCACCGGAAAGAATCCCCACGCCCTTGAGCCGGTTGCGGAATATGGGATTGCCGGTCAACAGATTCGCATATTCGTCGATCTTCTCCGGCAAAATGCGAACGAAATCCTGCACGCGTGCCAAGAAGTCGAGAGGCGGCTCCATCGATAGCCCGCCGATGCGGATGTAGCTGGTCATCATGCGCTGCCCGGCCACAGCCTCAAAGAGACGCAGAATATCTTCGCGCTCCCTGAACGTATAAAGAAAAACGGTCAGCGCGCCAATGTCCATGGCATGTGTGCCCAGCCAGATGAGGTGTGAATTCAGGCGGCTCAACTCGGCCAGCAGGACACGCATCCACTGCGCCTTCGGGGGAATCTGCAAGCCCAGCAGCTTCTCGACGGCCAGCGCATAGCAGAGGTTGTTGGCCAGCGGATCGAGGTAATTGATGCGGTCGGTCAGCGGAACCACTTGCTGATAGAACTTCGCCTCGCAGGTCTTCTCGATGCCGGTATGCAGATAACCGATTTCGGGGTAGATGCGGACGATGATTTCGCCGTCAATCTCCAGCACCAGGCGTAAAACGCCATGGGTAGCCGGGTGCTGCGGGCCCATATTGATGACCATGTGCTGGTCTTTGGCGCCTTCAGCCGGCTCAAGGACGGGCATGACTCCCTGCTCAATCATCAGCGGTACCCCTCCACCGGATAGTCCTTGCGCAGCGGATGGCCCTGCCACTCTTCGGGGAGCATGATGCGGCGCAGGTTGGGATGCTCATCAAAACGGATGCCGAACAGGTCGAAGACCTCACGCTCATAATAGTTGGCCCCCGACCAGATAGGCGTAATCGAGTCGATGGCCGGTATTGCCTCGTCAAGAAGCACCCGCAGCCGGATGCGTTCTTTCATCCCGAACGAAAGAATGTGGTAGCTCAGCTGAAATCGGGGCGAGGCAGGGAACCAGTCGACTGCGGTCACGTCTTCAAAGAAGTTGTAGCCCGCCGCTTTCACGGTTTCCGCAGCCGCTCGAATTTGTTCCGGCACGATGGTCAGAGTCAGCTCGGCAAAATCGAATTTAGCGTCGGTGAGCGCCTCGGCGTTCCAGGCGAGGATAGCTTTGACGGCCGGGTGATCGGGAAGCCCTTCGAGCACGGCCGCCTTGCCGATGAGTGGGTTCGTTTCGCTCATCCTAAAGATCCGCCTTGTCCCGGCTCCAGTCGAGGACGCCCTTGCGCACAATGTAGTAGAGACCGACAGCGACAAAGCCCAGGTAAACCACCATCTCCCAGAAGCCGAAGAGGCGCGGCACGCCGGTCAACGCAGGCAGCTTGCGGTAGACAACCGCCCAAGGCATCATGAACACCGCTTCGACATCGAACAGGATGAACAGAACGGCTACCAGGTAAAAGCGTACGCTGAATCGTCCTCGTGCATCCCCAACCGCCAGAATGCCGCATTCATAGGCAGAAAGTTTGGTGACCGTGTTGCGATGCCTGCCGACGAAATAGGAGCCAACCACCATCCCCAACCCAAGCAGGAAGACGGCCACAATCTGCATGAAAAGCGGAAGATACTGCCAGGAATAATCGACCATCGCCGCCCAGTCTGTGAAGAATCCGAAGGAATTGCACCTGTCGACCGCAACCAACCCAGGTTTCGCGCGAACAGGACGCTGGTTTGAGATTAGGTTTTCGGCCTCATCCCGTCAAGGCGGAGACTGAGACCAAGGGTGTGTGGTAGACAAGTCAAAAACAAGAATTGCACAGGCAATGTTGGAGAAGGGAACCATTGCCGGTCAATTCCCGGTCTTGGGAGTCCCCAAGCCCCCGCAACGGACAACCACTCGGAGTATCCGATGCAAAGGCTGGGTTAAAGTCGCGAACAACCTGGTGAGATCTCCTTCAATTAGAAAGTGGCGTTTCGAAAGTGGGATATGCTGCCCGAAACGGGGGATTGCCGGTGGTCCGCAGGTGCGGCGTATCTTCAACGTGGGATTGCGCTTTGTGTGCTAGCTTTCAAGCCACTTCCCAGCCGTTTGTGACATCGAATGTACTATCTCCGGCGCAGCGCTTCCGGAGCGGTGAGGTACGTCACACCGATTTCAAAAATGGTACGGAATACTGTTCCTGTTCCGTTTGGGGACAAGGTACTTCGGTTATCTGAACAAAGTTTCGTCGTCGCCGAAGAACGGACAGAGGATAAACAATATGGCAACTTCTCTGACCACCGACTTCGCGATTCCGGCCCCAAGAGCTGCCGCAGCTCTCAGCCTTGTCCGGCTCAACCGCCGGCGCCGCATCACTCCACAGGCTGGACACGCCCTCGAGATTCTTGGTCACGCCATTGAATACCTCACCGACGAATTCGTGCACGAGAACACTGGAATGATGCCGAGGAATGGCCAACTCGAAGCGGTGCAGCTACTTATGGCGGCCAATCGCCGGGTTTATTATGAGTGCCCTGAGGTGCAAACCATTGGGCAGCGGCTCCGTGCAGCATTCGGTCTTCGCACGGCCTAAGGCTTCCGCCACGAAAAGAGAATCCCAGTCAAGACCGTTGTATTAGAAGCTCCCAGGAAAATTCGAAGGCTTGTTTCGCCGAATCGCCCCGGTTCACTGCCCCAGAGCCAGAACACTCACCAACACCAGCCAGGCAAGGGTCATCGTGTGCCAGAACCAGGCGGTTGCGTCTACCGCAATCTGGCGATACTCGACGCGCTTGAACCAGCCCAAGGCACAGAGACAGAAAAGCAGCGCCAGCAGTCCGAGAACCAAGTGAGCCGCGTGCAGGCCCGTAATGACGTAAAAGAAATAGCTGGCCGGTGTCGAAAAGCGATCAAAGGCAAAGCCTTGGGCACTCAATTGCCGCCAGGCAATCGCCTGTCCTGACAAAAACACGATCCCGGCTGCCAGGGTGGCTCCGACCCAGGGCAGCGTGCTCCGCAGTGCCGGCCTGCCCAGGCCCAGCCATTCTTCCAGAACATCGATCTCGCGGAAGATATTCTGCCGCGCCCGTTCCATGGTCAGACTGCTCAACAGCAAAACCGCGGTATTCCAATAGAGAATATGGGGAAGAAAAACCGGATGCCAATCGCCGATGAACTCATGGCTCCGGGGATCCATGCGCATGCCCGCCTGACGCGCAAAGAAGAACAGCACCAGCACCGCGAAGAAGATCATGTCCGCCGCCAGGCCGGAAAGCACAAAGAACCGGACCTTGTTCAGGAGCTCGCGCGGACCCCGCCGCTCATTTTTCCACTCGTCGTCTCCGCCACCTCCTCCGCCTCCGGTTGGCCGCCGGTCCACAGGCGGTTTGCCGCCGATTCCCGGCTCTTTCCGTTCCGTCTCCGATGGGGTAGGCGTAAAGATGGAGGGCATGGAAAGCGGTTCTCCAGTTCAAGTGGCGTTTCAAGCCTCACGGTTTCCTCTTACTGCGGCTGGAGAACCGTTTTGGGGCCTCTGTGAGGATGAGATTACACTCACTTTGATTTGGACGCATCCAGAATCGAAGCGGATCGCTCGATTTTGCGAAACTGCATTATCCACAAAGTGTGATGCCGGTTCCGGTCTTCAGGTGCTCCCCGTCATTTTATTTGAGCAGTTGTGACCGTTTGCACAAAGAATTGATGCACCCGCCGGTCGCGAGAGAGCTCGGGGTGGAATGTAGCGGCCATCACGTTCCCTTGCTGCACCAGTACCGGGTACCCGTCGCGCAGAGCCAGCACCTGAACGCCGGCGCCGGTCTCGACAATCCGGGGCGCACGGATGAAGACCATCTCCAGCGGTCCGCCGGGAAGGCTGGTTTCGGCCGTGAGGATGGTTGAGTCAATCTGGCGTCCATAAGCGTTACGCTCCACGGTTGCATCGAGCAGACCTAAAGAGCGTTGCGGCGGATTGCGGACTTCGCGAGCCAGCAGAATTGCTCCCGCGCAGGTGCCGAAGACCGGCTTGCTGGCGCAGAAATCTTTCAACACATCGAAGAAATGAAGCCTGTCGAGAAAGCGGAGGACTGTGGTGGACTCGCCTCCAGGAAGAATCAGGCCGTCCAGGCCGTCAAGCTGCTCGGGCTTGCGCACCTCGACGGGGTCTGCGCCGGCTTCATTCAGCGCTTCGGCATGAGCCTCATAATCCCCTTGAATTGCCAGCACTCCGATGCGCGGCCTGTCCTGTTTTTCAGTCAATCCCGGGTTCTCCTGCATGTCTAAAAGATTATCAGTCGTTGCGTGGCGGAGGTTGTAAGTTCTTTGTTTCGGTAGGTCGAAACGGTTTTTTTCGGCCTAATCCTTTTCTTTTCCGAAGGTTGCGGCAAAAGTGGGGGAGGGGTGGGGTATAGACCCCTTTGCTGGGTCGATCCGGGGTTGGGTTTTTGATTCCGTACCCCGGTGCAAAGGGCGACGGCGGGGTTATCGAGGGAGGGATGAAAGGCTGCTGCGAGGCTTTTGGAGGTGGAAGACGGGATGATTTGGATCATGCTCAATTCTCCGATTGCGAGCTTTTTCTCATCGCATTTTCCATTGTGCGCCGGTGGAGGGTATTAATCTGCAAACTGGTCACGGGTTTTTGCCCATTTGATTCAGGATGTTACGGCTAATTGAATTCGAAGGGGTTGAAAACCTGAACGTGAAAGGGATCGAAGTTCTTGCGATTTCTGGATGCTACGATCAAGCCGAGCACACGGGCCGTTGCAGCGATCATGGCATCGGCGGAGAGGGTGGAGGACCGGCCATGCATTAGACGGGCCCACTCGCGGAATATGGCTCCATCCACGGGCAGGATCGTGTATCGATTCTGAACCTGGTCAATCCAGGTTTCCAATTCCGCCGCCTTCCTGGAATCCTGTTTTCGTGTGAGCTCTACGCCAGCCTGCGCTTCGGCGAGTACTATGCCGGGGATAGCGAGCTGATGGATCTGGAGCGAGCGCCGCCAGGCCAGGACAGCGCCGTGCGGGCGGGGTTTGCGCAACTCGGAGACGATGTTCGTGTCGAGCAGGTAGTTCATTGCCGTTCATCATCATTGAACGGAAATGGGCGCAATCTGAGGACCGGGCGCTCAGAGGGAACAGGAATATTGTGCGGGCCGGCTGGATCAAGGAGCGGGTCTGGGCCGGATAGCTGTGCCCGTTCTTTCAGATGTCTCCACTCGTCGATTGGGACCAGGACTGCGGTCTCCACGCCGCGACGGGTAACGATCTGAGGACCCTCTCGCAGGGTCGCGTCGAGCAGTTCGCTGAAACGCGCTTTTGCATCGTAGACTTGCCAAGCCATGGTCAACCCTCACAAACATAGTCATAACACTAGTCATATGACTATCTCCACCACCAGCTGCGGTGGGCAGACGCTCGCTATTCGCTCGCAATGGCAGCCTTGTTCCCACCATTCGCAGATAAAAAACACGGTTGTTGCGGTGGCTGGACAGTCCAAATTGGTAGGGAAGCGGAAATTCCTGGTTGAGATTCAGCAAGTCAGCCTCCGCTTTGCGGAGATAGAGAGTCGGCGAGTCAGCGATGATATGGCTGGCAGGCCGTATTTATGCCGGCACGTACGGGTCGATCGAGATGTTTTTCGCTTGCTCCCTGGTCTTGGACACGTCATAGGCGAGCTGCATGCGTAGCAGATGGTCCATTTCCGGGCCGAATGCTTTTTCGATGCGCAGCGCCATGTCGGGTGTCAGGGCGGACTTCCCGTTTAGAAGATCGGAAAGCGTAGCCCGGCGCACCTGCAAAATCTCCGCGGCCTTTGACACGCTGAGGCTGAGTGCTTCGATGACTTCAGTCTTGATCAGGCTGCCTGGATGAGGCGGGTTCTTCATGGGCATTTCAGCCTTCTCAGTGGTAATCAATCAGGCCAATGTCGCTGGCTGCATTGGCATCTTCGTCAGAAGGGCTCAGGCTCGAAGAGCTTCGACGCGCTCAAGGGGCATGATTCGCGCGACGCGCTCCATGACTTTCTTGTCTTGCTCTGCCATCTTCAGGTCGTATGATGCCCGTAATCGCATCCACAATTCCGGAGAGCCGCCCACGAGGCGAGAGACCTTCAGGCACATAGCGGCAGAAAGCGGTCTGCGCCCCGACAGGATGTCGTGAAGCATCTGGCGGGAGATGCCGAGAGCCTTGGCTGCCGCCGTTACGGATAGGCCAACAGAGGGCAGAATGTCTTGCTTGAGAATCTCACCCGGATGAACGGGTGGCAGTCCGCTCTTTTTCCCCATAATGTCCTCCCAATCGCAAGCAGCTAATGGTAATCCTCGAAATCGACATCCAAGGCGGTCTCGCCAGACCAGCCAAAGGTGACCCGGTAATTCCCGGTCACTCGCACCGACCATCGTCTTGGTTTAGCTTGCAGGCTGTGGAAGTGAAATCCGGCGATATTCATCTCCTCGGGCTTGCTTGCGACTTCCAGCATCTGCAAGATGCGAATGCACTTCCTGATATGATCGGGGCCAATCCGGCGGGTCTTGCCGGTGAGGTAAATCTCCCCAAGCCCCTTGTGCCGGAACGTGCCGATTATTCTCGCAGTGTAGACTGTTTAGTTTACACCGTCAACCGCTTGTGGTGGGGCCAACGGGCTTGGGCGCGGGGAATGAGTTGTGATGGCTTCCCCTCGGCCACCTGCCTGGAAATATGCGAAGGATGGGCACCTGCGGACGCGATCTTTCCGTTATGATCTTTGCATGGAACTGATCTTCGAGGTGCGCGAGGCGGAAGAGGGCGGCTTTGTGGCGCGGGCGCTGGGGCAGGCCATCTTCACGGAAGCCGAGACCTGGCAGGAGTTGCGCGAAAACGTATTGGAAGTGACCAGCCTCCACTTTGAAGATGCGCCCGCCAAGCCCAAGCTCATCCAACTGCATTTTGTGAAAGATGAATTGATTCCCGTCGAGGCCGCGTGAAACTGCCGCGCGGAGTTTCGGCCACTCGGCTGATTCGCGCACTGGAACGGCTCGGCTATACCGTGATTCGCCAGAAGGGAAGCCACATCAGGCTTTTTCATCAAGCGGCGCCCGCCCATTCGATTTCTGTTCCACAGCACGATCCGCTCAAGATCGGCACATTTCATGGAATTCTTGCCGAAGTGGCCCAAGCCCAGTCCATTTCCGTCCAAGACATCCTCGACCTGCTCTGAGCCACCTGCGGTGGGGCAGACGCTCGCTGGTCGCTCGCACAAGTTTCTTCGCTTCCGACCCTTTGCTAGTAAAAAGCGAAGGATGGGCACCCGGCAAATTCCTATCCCGGAATGCTATCACTAGACGCGACATCAACCATGTTCTTGAGCCACCCAGAGTGGAGTGGGTTCGTCAATCTTGCCAATTTCGATATCTCCTCCAGGAGAACGCGAGCCTGATTCCAGGAGATCGAATCGCGCGGGCCGCCGAGTTCACTATAGAGAATTCTCTTCGTATTCGGTGGTCGCTTCGTCGGATCGCAGTCTATTAGGACTGGTTGATCGTACCGAGCCATCTTTCGATTTGACCGCGCCCGATCATCAAGTCGAATCTCAAGAAAGAGAATGTATCGGCTTCCGCCGTCGCTTTCAAATGTTGCGGCAAGCGATCCCCCGTCACGAATCAGTTCAATATTCTCGACCTTCCTAACAGAGGGCAACATCGCGTAGTCCAGGTTTTTTTGCCACCTTGCGCTTTTTTCTCGCGCAAGGACGGGAAGCCACGAAGCCGATGCGAGCGGATAGCGAAGGTCCGCCTGGATGGCAAATCCTACCAGCCGCGGGTTTGGAGGAGTTGGGATTCTTCTAATCCGGCGGCGGCTAGGCCCTTCATGGTTCCGGTGACCTGCTCGGCGACTTCGGCGAGGATCTTGGGGTCGTTGTAATGGGTGGTGGCTTGGACAATGGCCTTGGCGCGGGAGACGGCTTCTTCGCGCTCCTTGGGGTCGTTCTCGACGTCGAGAGGCGTGGCGCGCTCTTTCATGAAAATTCCGGACCCGACGAAGATAGCTTCCGCGCCGAGCTGCATCATCAGGGCCGCATCGGCCGGTGTGGCAATGCCGCCGGCGGAGAAGTTGGGCACAGGCAGCTTGCCGGTCTGGGCGACCATGCGGATCAGCTCGTAGGGCGCCTGGTGGTCCTTGGCTGCTTTGTAGAGTTCTTGCTCGGTGAGGACGGTGAGCGCGCGCATCTCGCTGGTGATCTGACGCATGTGCCGCACGGCGTGAACCACGTCGCCGGTGCCGGCTTCACCCTTGGTGCGGATCATGGCAGCGCCCTCGGCAATGCGCCGCAGAGCCTCTCCCAGATTGCGCGCGCCGCAGACGAAGGGCGTCGTAAAGGCGTGCTTGTCGATATGATGAGCCTCGTCGGCGGGGGTCAGGACCTCGCTCTCGTCGATGAAATCGACGCCGAGTTCCTGCAGAATCTGCGCCTCGGCGAAGTGGCCGATGCGTGCCTTGGCCATCACGGGAATCGAAACTGCCTGGATGATCTGCTTGATCAGGCTGGGTTTAGCCATGCGGGCCACGCCGCCTTCGGCGCGAATCATGGCCGGCACGCGCTCCAGGGCCATGACCGATGTTGCGCCGGCTTCCTCGGCAATGCGCGCCTGCTCCACGTTCATCACATCCATGATGACGCCGCCCTTGAGCATCTCTGCCAAACCCACCTTGAGCCGCAGGCTGGTTCCCGTAAAGCTTCTGTTCCCGTTCTGTTCCGGCATAGTCTTTGACCTCGATTTCATGGCATTCCGCTGGGACGCGCAAGCGCGCAGGCGCAAAATGCCGTTCCTTCCCAGTGTATCAGCGATGGGACTTGCCGGTATCCGTTGGTAATGTGGGCGATCTCTACGGATCACCGTCATAAGTCTCTTCCAATTTTCCTCCGCCCCTTCTGGTCACCTTACTGCCTGCTCTCCCAGTACATGGCCACCGCAACACAGCAGCCGCCTCCGGCAAACGAGCAAGCAAGAATCCCGAATCCCGGAATCGTGGCGAATGTTGCCGCCGACCAGGCACTTGTGCCTTCGCCCCATCCGCCAACGGAAGAGGCGGGGATGGTGCTCACGATTCCGCTGGCTCGGTTGCCGGTGGAGTTGGACGTATCTGTGCCGGTCCGGCGTTTCAGAGTGCGCAACCTGCTGACCCTGGAGACAGGCCATCTGATCGAGTCCGAGTGGGGACACGGGGAAGATGTTCCGCTGGCTGCGGGGCATGTGCAACTGGCCTGGAGCGAGTTTGAAGTGATGGAGACCCAACTGGCAGTGCGCTTGACCCGGCTGGTTTAAAGGGCCCGGTTCGTTAGAAGAACCAAATGCGGGAGAAAGGCCGGGCTATGAATCGGGAACAAAACGTAAGATCGGCAAGCTCAAGAACGCCCCTGGGAGGGCTAGCCGGTTGGCTGCTCGCCCGGTTACGGGGCACACGTCAAGCCCCTCCCAAGCTCGCCGTCCTGGAGCGGATTGCGCTGGCGCCCAGGCAATCGCTTGCGCTGGTCGAGGCCGATGGGCGGCGATTCCTGGTGGCCACTTCTCCTGAAGGCACTCCGGCCTTCTATCCGCTTGAAGGGTCGGGACGAAACTCGGGAGTCAGGCGCGGGAATGAACCAAAACTGGCCCTATCGCCTCGATCCGCGCAACGGTCTGCGAGAGTTTCATGGTAGCTCTGTGGACGATGGCGCGGGTGGCTGCCGCCGCTCCGGCGCCTTTGCTGCCGGATCTTTCGCAGCGTCTTCATCCGTCGGATTCAACTCCCTGGACAATCCTCGTTGTCCTGACCCTGATCACCCTTCTGCCTGCGATTCTGATGGCGATGACCCCGCTGGTGCGCCTGCTGGTGGTCTTTCACTTCCTGCGCCAGGCTCTGGGCACCCAAACCGCGCCTTCCAATCCAACCCTGCTCGGGCTGGCCCTGATGATGACCTGGTTTCTGATGACGCCTGTTCTCAGCCAGGTGGATCAGCAGGCGGTTGAACCCTACCGGGCTGGACAAATCACAGGGATGGAAGCCATCGACCGCGGCTCCATGCCGGTGAAGCACTTTCTTTTGCGCTATGCGCGAGAGAAGGATCTTGCCCTGTTTACCGCCGCCGGCCAGGTGGCGCGCCCCAACACGCCCGATGAATTGCCCATGCGGGTGGTGGTTCCGGCCTACATTCTGTCCGAATTGAAAGCCGGCTTCTCGATCGGCGCGGTGTTGTTTCTGCCCTTTCTGTTGATCGATATGGTGACCGCTTCCGTGACGACTTCGATCGGCATGTTCCAGCTGCCGCCGGTGGTGGTATCGACGCCATTGAAAATCCTGCTGTTTGTGATGGTCGACGGCTGGAACCTGTTAGCCGGATCACTGCTTAAGAGTTTCTGAAGGAGAGTCCCGATGACGCCGGATATGGTTGCGGAATTACTCCGCCAACTGATGAAGGAATCGATGATCGTGGCCGCGCCGCTGCTGATTGCGGCCGCGCTTCTGAGTTTTCTCCTCAGCCTGGTGCAAACCTTGACCAGCTTGCAGGAGCAGTCGTTGACCTCGGTTCCGCGCCTGGCTGTCATCTGCATGATCCTGCTGGTCGGAATGCCATGGTTCCTGGGCAGACTGGCCAATTACACCATTCTGCTGATGACCGATTTTCATCGCTTTCTGGGATGAGAAAGCAGCTTTCAGCTTCTCATGAACAAGGCTGATTGAGGGTTGAGGTTTCCCGCCCTTGCGACAAAAAGAAATCGCAAGGACGGGGCACGGAGCAGTTGTGGCGAATCGCGCACAAGGCTCATTACGGGCGTAACTCGCTGAACCCGAGTCGGGCTGCTCTTAAGGAAATAGCAATGCCGCACGCGGTTGAACTCGACTGGAGTAACTTTCTCTCCGCCCTGACGCTGGCGCTGGTGCGCATCAGCGGAATGGTGGCCTTTGCTCCATTTTTTTCTTCAACGGCGCTGCCGCTGCGCACCAAGGCGGTGTTTGTGGGAGTCATGGCCTGGCTGCTGGCGCCGCTGGTGGCGGCGCTGCCTCGTGCCCAGGTCTCGATAAGCTTTTCCGCGCTGATTGGCGAGCTGGCCGTTGGGCTTGTCTACGGACTGACGTTGACGCTGCTGACCGAAACGATGCTGTTTGCCGGTCAGGTTCTTGGGGCACAGTTCAGCTTCTCGGCGGTCAATTTGATGGACCCGACTTCCAATATCCAGACTCCTTTGCTGGGCGACATGTTGCAACTGATGGGCACGCTGGTAGTGATTTCGGCGGGGCTGGATCGCATCCTGCTGGCTTCAATGGTGCGCAGTTTTCGCGTTGTCCCGCTGGGTAGCTACGCGCTTCCGCCAAACACCGCGTTGGAAATTGTTCGCGCCGCGGGCGGTATTTTTCTGGCCGCGGTAGAGTTAGCCGCGCCGGTGCTGGCGGCCACCATGCTGGTCGAGGTGGCGGTATCTCTGCTTGGCAAGCTGAGCCCCCAGTTGCCGGTCATGTCGCTGACTGTGCCGCTTAAAACGTTGACTGGTTTCGCCCTGCTGACTGGCTCGCTGGCGCTGTGGCCTCGCTTCATCGAGGCTCGCTTTTCGGGTCTTCTCGACTTGGCCGAGCGGCTCATCGCGGCGCCCGGCACCGGCTCGATTCACGGGCTGGGGGGCTAACCGATGCCGGGAGAGAAGACAGAACAGGCATCCCAGCATCGTCGCGAACAGGCTCGCAAAGACGGCGACATTCTGCACAGCCGCGAGCTTTCGTCCGCCGCCGGTACCCTGGCTGGGGTCATGGTTCTGGGTGCGCTGGGCAGCCAGATTCTGATTGTGTGGCGCGGGGCGTTTGCCGGCTTTCTCGCTATGGGAGCACCTGCGCACTGGGAGCCGGCCACGATGGCGCCCACATTCTATGCCCTGCGTCGTCTGGCGCTAGGCGTCCTCGGGGTTCCCGCCATGGTGATGGCCGCTGTGGCCACGGCCGCATTGGGGATTGGCGTTCTCCAGACCGGCGGGGTCAACTTCCATGTCGGCAATATCGGCTTCAAGCCGGACCGCATCAATCCTGTCTCGAATGTCAAAAATCTGTTTTCTCTCAGGGCCGGTGCGCGCCTGGCAAAGTCTCTCATTCCCGCAGGCGCATTGGCCGTCTTTGCCGTACAGCGCATCGCCAGACAGCTGACCGTGCCGCCTTTCTCGACCACTCGCCTGGAGATGCTCGGGTCCGATATTTACGGACTTCTGCTGACGGCGGCATGGCTGCTCTTTGGCTGGTCGGCCATCGACTACGTTGTTGAGTGGCAGAGCCGCGAATCGCGCCTGAAAATGAGCCGCGAAGACATGCGCGACGAGGCGAAGCAGACCGAAGGCAACCCTCAGATCAAGGGCCGGATCCGCAATCTGCAGCGCCAGGCGCGGAAGAAGCGTGTCAAGGCGGACGTCTCAAAGGCAGCGGTGGTGCTGACCAATCCAACCCACTATGCGGTGGCGCTGGGGTTCGACTTCACCACCATGGAAGCGCCGAAATTGGTGGCCAAGGGGCGCAACCTGCTGGCCGAGGAGATCAAGGCCGAGGCCCGATGGGCCGGCGTGCCGATTGTCGAGAACCCGCCGCTGGCCCGCTCGCTGTACCGGTCGGTGGAGGTGGGCCAGCCGATACCGATCGACCTCTACGCCGCGGTTGCCGCGATTCTTGCCTATCTCTACCGCCAGCGCGTTGAGGCGGAGCTCAAGGAACGCCGCGCCCGCGAATCCGCCGCCCGCGCTCAGGCCCGTTCCAGCAGCCAGGCCCAGGCTGATCCCAACGCCCGTCCCGGCGGATCCGGGCCTACGAACGGAGGTCCACGATGAGTACTGCCGCCTTGCCTGCCGGCGCCTTGCCAGGACAAACCATCTGGCAGCGGATGCGCGAGTATGTGCTGCCCCTGGCCGCCATCAGCGTCGTCTTCGTCATGCTTGTGCCCTTGCCGGCCGCGGCATTGGACTTCCTGCTGGCTATCTCGATGGCCGCCTCGATCATTGTCTTTCTTTCCGCAGTGCAGATCAGGCGAGCCGTCGAGCTGAGCGTCTTTCCCACCTTGCTGCTGCTGCTTACTCTTTTCCGGTTGGCCCTGAACATCGCCTCCAGCCGGCGCATTCTATTGCATGGTTCGGAAGGCACGGCCGCCGCCGGCAAGGTCATCGAAGCCTTCGGCCAGTTCGTCGTGGGAGGCAACTACGTAGTAGGCTTCGTGCTTTTCCTGGCCCTGATCGCAATCCAGTTCTTAGTGGTCTCTCACGGAGCGGTGCGCACCGCCGAAGTCACGGCACGTTTCACATTGGACGCTTTACCGGGCAAACAGATGGCCATCGACGCGGATATGAACGCGGGGTTGATCGATGAGTCCGAGGCCCGGAAACGCCGTCAGGCAATCGCGCGGGAGGCCGAGTTCTACGGAGCAATGGACGGGGCGGCGCGTTTCAACCAGCGGGATTCGCTGGCCACGATTCTGATCACGGCAATCAATATTGTCGCGGGCCTGTTGATCGGCACTCTGCAGCAGGGCGTTGAGTTGAGCGAAGCCGCCCGAACTTACACCGTGCTCACGGTGGGCGATGGCCTGGTCACATTGATTCCCTCGCTGCTGGTGTCGATTGCCGGAGGAATCACGCTGACGCGGGCCAACTCGGCAGGATTGCTGGGCGCGGAGATTCGGCAGCAACTGCTGGCCAAGCCGGGGACTCTTTACCTGGCCAGCCTGGTTTCAGCGGCCATGTGCTTGATTCCAGGTTTGCCCAAGTTCGCATTTCTTGCCGTTGCGGCCGCGCTTTTCTGGGGTGGGCGCAAAGTCTCCGCTCAGGCTCTGTTGGCGCCGCCGGTCGAGCCTGGAACGGGCGAAAAGAAGAAAGCCGCCGAGGCACAGGGCTCCGACCTGGCGCAACTGCTCAAGCTCGAGGAGCTTACGCTCGAGATCGGCTTTCAGCTGATTCCGCTGGTAGACGAAAAGCAGGGCGGTCAGCTGTTGAACCGGGTCCGCTCGTTGCGCCGTCATCTCTCCTCGGAGATGGGATTTCTGGTTCCACCGGTGCATATCTCGGACAATCTGCGCCTCAAGCCCCGCGAATATCTGTTTTCGCTGCGCGGTATGGAGATCGGCCGCTGGCAGACCGAGGGAGCACAGCTGTTGGCTGTCTCCGGAGATCCTGGCCGCCGTCCACTGGCGGGCAGGGAGGCGCGCGAGCCGGCTTTTGGCGTACCTGCCATCTGGATCGCTCCCGCATTGGAAGACCAGGCGATTGCCTCCGGCTATTCGGTTGTGGACACGGTCACGGTCATCACCACGCATTTGGGCGAACTCATACGGCGCCACGCCTGGGAGTTGCTGGGACGGGCGGAGACCAAGCGCCTGGTGGACGCTCTGAATGACAGCCACCCCAAGCTGATGGAGGAGCTTGTCCCCAAGCTGTTGAGCCTGGGCGAGGTCGGCCACGTCCTGGAACAGCTGCTGCGCGAGCGGGTTTCGATCCGCGACCTGGGTACGGTTCTTGAGGCGTTGCTCGAAGCCGCTCCTGTGAATAAGAGCCTGGTGGCATTGGTAGAGGCAGCCCGCCAGGCACTGGGGCGCCGGCTGGTACGGCCGCTCCTCGATCAGGAGGGCCAACTGCCAGTGTTGTTGCTGAACCCGGCGCTGGAGGAAGAGATCGTTGCGACCCTTTCTCCCGACGGCGGGCAGCGCCTTCTCGCGGCGCAGGCGCCTCCGGCGGTCCCGGTCGTCCGCCGTCTGGCCGATTCTGTGAGGCAGCTTATCGGCGGAGCCTCCGCCGCGGCCCTTCCCGTGCTCCTTTGTCCGAGTCCGGCTCGCTACCACGTCAAGCGCTGGCTGGAGCCGGTGCTGCCTCGCCTGGCGGTGATCGCAGCTGCGGAAATCCCGCCGGAGATTCGTTTGCGGCCGGTGGGAACGGTGCGTTGAGTTTGAATCGGGCTCGCGGAAGGCCTGCGGACCGAGCAAAGGGGAGAGAAATGGGACCAGAAGCAGCGGCTACAACGGGAGGTCAGGGATCCATGCGCCGCATGACGGTTCGCGGCGGCTATCCTCCGGCCCCGCCCGGCATCGCAACGTTGAACAGCGAACAGGAGAGAGTTTTGCTGGAGCATCTGCCCATTGTTCGCTTTCTGGCCCGCCGCATTCACGAGCGTCTTCCCCAGCACGTCGACATTGAGGACCTGGTCTCGGCAGGAGTCGTCGGGCTGATGGATGCCTTCACCAAGTTCGATCCTACAAAGAAGGTGCAGTTTCGCAGCTACGCACAGTTCCGCATTCGTGGGGCGATTCTGGATAGTTTGCGCACGCTGGACTGGAGTCCTCGCGAACTGCGCCGCAAGGGCCGTGCGGTGGAGGAGGCGATTCGTTTGCTGACCCAGCGCATGGGGCGCGCGCCGGGCGAGTCCGAAGTTGCCGCCGAGATGACGTTGAGTCTTGGGGAATATCAGCAGTTGCTGGGCGATCTAAAGGGTCTGGAGATCGGCACCCTGCATATGGAGCGCAACGAGGACTCCGGCGAGGAGGAACTGGCCTACATTCCTGGCCGCCCCGAAGACGATCCGCTGTTTCATTGCCTGCGCGGCGAACTCGAAGGACGGCTTTCCGAAGCCATCGCCCAGTTGCCGGACCGCGAGCGGCTGGTGATGACCCTTTACTACTACGAAGAGATGACCATGCGTGAGATCGGCCTGGCGCTGGGAGTGGTTGAGTCCAGGATTTCCCAGGTCCATGCGTCCGCCGTAGCCCATCTCCGGGCTGCCCTCAAGGATCTGACCTCGCGCGGGGCTTTTGAGCGCTCCCAAACCCGCGCGCCGGCGAAAAGGTAGCACTTGAGAAAGCGCATAGAGGCTCAGCGGGAAATTCAAGAGGGAGTAAGGGTCCATGGAAAAAACTCTGAAGCAGGACGAGATCGATGCTCTCTTCCAGAAAGCGCGCAGTTCGACGCCCGACTCGTTTCCAACCGAGGTGAGGGCCAAGGTTGTGCCCTACAACTTCTCTTCGGCGGGACAGATCTCGACCGAGCAGTTGCGCGCCATCAGCATGTTGAACGACCTGTTCGCGCGCAACCTGACGCACAATCTGGCTGCGTGGCTTCGTACCCGCTTTCAGGTCAACCTGGTGTCCGCCGAACAGATCCAGTTCAACGAATTCCTGCTTCGAATCCCGGAGATCAGCTACGTGGCCTCCGTGCGCCTGGAGCCGCTGGGAGCTCTCTCGGTGCTGCAGCTGGACCTGGCCCTGGCGCCGCCGGTGATCGACCTGCTGTTGGGCGGGGAAGGCAAGGAGGGTGCGCTGCGGGAGCTTACCGATATCGAGGAGGCGATCCTGGGAAGCGTCGTCGAGATCATCTGCCGCGAGCTGACGGCGGCGTGGCAGCCGGTGGGCCTGAGCTTCAATTTCGAGAGGCGCCAGATGCAAACGCAAGTGGCCCGCATCATGTCGGTCACGGAAAAGACGCTTTGCCTGAGCTTTGAGATTCGCATGCCGCATAGTTCCGGCCTGCTCAACCTGGCGTTTCCCGCCGTGGTGGCCAACACCATCCTGCGCCGCCTGACCTCGGACTGGGGCAGGAGCCGGAGACATGCCGGGGACATCCGTGCGCGGATGGAGACCTCCGCGCGCCGCATACGTTTTGGCGGAAGCCTGCAGCTTCCCACGGTGCGCCTGCTGGCAAGCACCATCGAGAACCTGGAGGTGGGATCGCTCCTTCGCCTGGATTTGCCCGCCAACACGGTCCCGGTGTGGCGCGTAGGGGGCCAGCAGCTGGCCGAAGCACAGGCTATTCGTCATGGAGCGCACCGGGGAGCACGCATCGAGCGCCAGAACACGGGGAATGAAGCATGAAATCCTTCCTCGACTGCTGGATTGGCACGGCCACAGCTTTGTTTGCACAGGCCCTGGCGGGCGAACCGCAGCTGTCCGAATCGCTTCCCAAGCCGCTCGCTCCCGACTCATTCGGCTTTGCCGCCACCGTCGCCGGCGACGAGGCTGGCCGCTTTGCGGTGGTTCTCGATGGCACTATCCTCGCAGCGCCGCTTCTGGGCGAGGGAGTGGACCAGAAGGCGGGATGGGGCGAGTTGCTTCGCGAAGTGGCCGAGTCCGCCGTGGGAGAGCTGCTGGCATCGACGGGAAAGAAGTGCCGCATTGAGAAATTCGACTCGACGGATGGGGAGAGCAAGGTTTCTAGGGCATTTCAGCTGAAGGCTGGAGATCGGACTTGGACGATCCTGGTTCGAGACGAGGTGCGTGCACCCAAACCGGCGGCCAAGCCGGAGCCGCCTCCGGCCCCGGCCAAGCCAGTTGCGACCGCTGCGGCCGTTCCAGTCGAGCCGCCGGCGGTCAGCTCCGGAGTCGAACTTCTGCTCGACGTCGAGCTTGACGCTTCGCTGCGTTTCGGATGTCGTGAGATGCCCTTGAGCGAAATCCTTGACCTGGGGCCGGGAGACGTTGTCCAGCTTGACCGCCATATCGCCGACCCGGTCGATTTGATCGTCGGCGACAAGATTGTGGCCCGTGGCGAGGTGGTCCTTATCAAAGGTAATTTCGGCTTGCGGATTACCGAAGTCGCCGCGCCCAGAAAGAGACTGGAGAGCATCCGATGCCTGTTCTAGCGCGACTGTTCGCCCCATCGATGCCCAATCCGTCCATGCCCAATCCGTCCATGCCCGATCCATCGATGCCCAGTTCATCGATGCCCAGTTCATCGATGCCCAATGAGGATCGATGGGCTGGGTCCGAACGCGCCCTGGGGCCAGGGGCCGCGGGTAGCCAGGACTCTGCATTCGGTGTCGGAAGCGGATTGCTCGCGCCCAAGGCCGGATGGTTTCAAACCTGTGCCAATCCAAACTGCGGTTCGGGATGGTTGCATTTGTGGCGCAGCCGCTCGGCTCCCATCTTCGAAGGCGGCTGGAGTTGCTCGGCAGCCTGTACGCGGGCACGGGTCGGCGCAGCGGTTCGCCGCGAACTGGAGGGCAGGATGACCGCACCCGAGGCTCACCGCCATCGCATTCCGCTTGGCCTGACAATGCTCGAACTGGGCTGGATCACATCGCTTCAGTTGCGGAGGGCGCTGGAGGCGCAGAAGGGCGCTGGAGGAGGGCGGCTGGGTCAGTGGCTGGTCCGCCAGCAGGGCGTGAACGAGAAGCTTGTTACCCGCGCCCTGGGCCTGCAATGGAGCTGCCCGGTGCTGGCCCTCGAATTTCACGACGCCGAGGCGCTGACTGCGTTGCTGCCCCGGCTGTTTGTCGACGCTTTTGGGGCATTGCCGTTACGGGTTGCCGCCGGCAGGCTGCTTTACCTGGGCTTTGAAGACAGGCTTGATCCGGTTGTGGCCCTGGCCATCGAGCGAATGACAGGATTGCGCGTGGAGAGCGGGCTGGTGCAGGAATCGCTCTTTGGACCTGCGCACGCTCGCATGCTGGGCGCCAGGTTTCCGCGCGTGGAGCTGATCGAGGCTTCGTCGGAGTTGTCGGCTGTTCATGCGCTTTCCAAGGCGGTTGAGAAAACACGGCCTGTCGAGGCACGACTGGTCCGGGTGCACGACTGCCTTTGGCTCAGGATGGCTCGCCACCCGCAGATGGGGCCTGTGCCGGAGATAACTTCGGTCGAGGACCTGATCTGTTCGATCGGCAGCCAGTAATACGAGAGATTCAAGGCGGGATGGAGAACCGGATTTTTTGAGGAGAGCGTTCCTCAAGGATTCTTGGGCGGCGCCGATACAGACTTAAGAGGAGCATGGAATGAGCGAAACTCGAACTCTGATCGTCGACGATTCCACCGTGATGCGCAAAATTGTAGAGCGGTCGCTGCGCCAGGCGGGCCTGGACCCACTGATCGTCTATGAAGCCGGCAGCGGCACGGATGGGTTAGAAATGCTGCGAACAAAAACCGTAGACCTGATTCTCTCCGACATCAACATGCCTTCGATGGATGGGCTGGAGTTTCTGCGCCAGCTTCGCTCGCAGAACCTTGCGCCTGGCGTCCCGGTGGTGATGATCACCACCGAATCAAGCGAGGAGCATGTGAAGCAGGCCATTCTGGCGGGGGCACAGGGCTATATCCGCAAGCCGTTTACGGCTGAGCAGGTCAAGGAACGGGTACTGCCGTTGCTCAATGCGGTGTAGCCGGAAGGGACAAGCATGCTGAATGGTGTGCGTAATGCAGCCATCGCCCTGAAGCAGGGTCGTGGAGCACAAGAAATGGAGCGAAAGATGGCGGTCTCGTTGCGTGAATCCGTGCAACTGGTCTCCGATCCGCGGAACCTGGATGCGAGCGTGGAAGAAGTTTTTCAAATGATGCTGGGAGTCGCCTGCCGGCGGGACGGCGCGCCGGTGGAGCATGAAACTGAGTCGGTGGTCACCGCGGTGGTCGGGTTTGGCGGCCTGCTGAGCGGTGCCTGCGTGTTCCGTTCCGGAGGGTCGACCGCGATCAAGATCGCCGCGCTCATGACGGGCATGGAGTTTGAAGAGATTGACGACACGGTAAAGGATGCCATCGGCGAGATTGGCAACATGCTGGCGGGGGCCTGGAAAGGCAAGGTCCCGGATCTGGCCGCCAATTGCGGCCTGTCGGTTCCGGCCGTAATCACGGGCCGCGACTACAACCTGCACGTGCAGGCGCCGGAGTTTCAGCTGCATCACGCCTATCGTTTCGAAGAGTCCAGCTTCGATGTAACTATCGTCTGCGATGGCCTGCAGTAAGCTCCGGCAGCTCAAGCGCGAGGCTCGAAAATTGGCAGGCTCGAATATCGCTGGTTGCGACGACATTGCGCAACCGGGTCGAAACTGCGAAGATACGGGCCTGCGGGACCGGGACAACGAGTCGATGGTCCGAGTGCGAAGGTTGCGGGCGATGGTTGCGGACTATGGTTGTGGGCTGGGCACGCCTTCCCAAACGAGCCTCCCTTTTCGAGTCTTGCCTGTCATTCTGATCTTCCTCTAATCCCCCACCCCCCATTTCGGTCCCCCATCTGCACTGTTCCATCGCGTAACAGGAGCAGCACAGATGGACAGTGGATACTATGCAGCGATGACCGGCCTGGTGGCGCGCACCCAGGCGCTGGACACGGCCGCTTCCAACCTGGCAAACGCGCAGACGCCCGGCTACCGCGCGGAGCGGGAGTACTTCCGTTCCGTCTTGCTGGGTCCGGACGCGCTTGACTCGCAACTGGGCCGCACGGTGAACAATTTTGGATTGCTGGGCGGCGACCGGCTCGACATGGGTCAGGGCGCACTCACCGCGACCGGCAATCCACTCGATCTGGCCATCGAAGGCGAGGGATTCTTTCAGGTCCAAACGGCGAATGGGCTTCGCTATACGCGGGACGGCGCTTTCCACCGATCGCCAACCGGGCAGCTTGTAACCCAGGCCGGCGAACCGGTGTTGACGGCCAACGGCCAGAACATTCAGCTGCCGCCGGGCGAAGTAACGGTGGGTGCGGACGGCGTCGTATCGGTGGCGGGCGGCGTGGTGTCGACTGTGGGAGTCCTGACATTTCCCTCTGGAGCCCAACTGACGCCCGAGGGGGCTAACCGATACGTGGCTCCGCAGGGGATCGCGCCGCAGCCATCGAAGAAGTCCGCGATCCATCAGGGCGCGATAGAGTCTGCGAACCAGGATGTGATTCAGGGCTCGCTCGACATGATCGTCATGCAGCGCCAGGCGGAGATGATGCAGAAGGCGCTCACCGTCTTTCACACGGAATTCAACAAGATTGCCAGCGAGGATCTGCCCAAGGTGTGAAAGGCAGTTCTCAGTTCTCAGTTGTCAGTGGTCAGCGACGAGTTGCCGGAGATGAAGTACTGACAACTGAAAACTGACCACTGACAACTAAAGGAGTCGCAATGATTCGAGCTTTGTATACCGCGGCCAGCGGAATGAGCGCACAGCAGTTGAACCTGGACACAATCGCTAACAACCTGGCCAACTCGTCCACCACCGGCTTCCGCCAGCTACGCCTGGAGTTCCAGGACATGGTCTACCAGAACCTCGTCACCCCGGGAGCCGCGGAAAGCCAGTCAACGGTGTCGGCTGGACTCCAGATTGGCCTGGGCACCAAGTCGGCGGCGACCGAGGTGATCATGACCCAGGGCTCGCTGAACCAGACGTCGAATCCGCTGGATGTCGCCATCGAGGGCAGCGGTTTCTTCCAGGTTCAGCGTCCCGACGGAAGTATCGCGTATACCAGGGCGGGGCAGTTTCAACTCAACAACCAGGGAACAATCGTCACCACGGACGGCGACCCTATTATTCCCACCATCACCATTCCGGCCAATGCCACGGCGGTCACCATCACTCAGTACGGGGTGGTGAATGCGACCCTTCCTGGCCAGACGAGCCCTTCGCAGCTTGGGCAGATTCAGCTGGCCACCTTCCCCAACCCCGGCGGCCTGGAGAGCATGGGGTCGAACCTTCTCGAAACAACTCTCAGCTCAGGAAACCCGGTTACGGGGAATCCGGGTGGGACTGAGGGACTGGGAACGCTGCAGCAGGGGTACCTCGAGAACTCGAATGTGGACGTCGTCACCATGTTTGTGCAGATGGTTCTGGCGCAGCGGGCCTACGAGTCGAATTCCAAGGTGATCAAGGCGGCCGACGATATGTATTCCCAAGTCAATAATATGACGCGATAAAGCTCGTGCAAAGGTTGAGACACTGCGGGTTTTGCAGATAGTCGAACCACGGGAGGGGAGGCATGAGGATGAGAATCGCGCGGACCTTCGGGGGGATAATAATGCTGCTTCTGGCTGCCGCTGCATGCGGTCAGGAAACTCGCCTCGTTGTATCTGGAGCACCCCTGCAGAATTCCGCGCAAACCGCCGATCGTGTGCCCGAAGTGCCGCCCGGCGATATTGTCCGCGAGATCGACGACCCGCATACCGGCGACCGGTGGCTGCTGATCCGCGATGCGAGGCATCCAGGCGGACCAGGGCTTCTGCTGTTGGTCTCTTTCGTGAGGGTTGAGTCAAGGCAGACCAAGTCTGAATTGAAGATGCCTGCTCCGATCATTCGCGCCGGAGACCGCGTCATTGTCGAAGAGAGCACGCCGGTGATGGAAGCGCGTCTGGAAGCGATCGCACTCGGTCCTGCAATTGCGGGCTCCATCTTGAACCTGCGGCTGGTCTTGGGCGGCAAGGTCGTGCGGGCCGTTGCAACTGGCCCCAGCCGCGCGATTTACCAGGGGGAGGCTCAGCGATGAGGCCGCAAACTGTCTGTGCACTGCTTCTGACCCTGGGGATTTCTTTGCTATTGGCGTCTCCGCTGCGGGCTATCGACAAGAAGATTCCGCTTGTGCCGACAGCCAACCCCACTCCTCCGGAGGAGGCATTGCATGCTTACGTCGAGCGGGTGCGCGCGCAGCAGGCGGCGGAGGTCAAGACGGCAGGCTCGATCTGGAGTGCGGAAGGCCGCCTGGTGCGCCTGGGCACCGACGCCAAGGCAGTCAGACTGCACGACGTCGTCTCCATCGTGGTGACCGAGAGCCTGGCCGCGTCGACGGACGGGCAGGTAAAGAACTCACGCGCTTCGAATGCAAACTCCGGGCTGACCTCGTTATTTGGGGCACTGAAAGCCTCGAATGCGTTGCAGAACCTGGTCGGCATGACCGCCGCTTCGGGCCTTTCCGCGCAAGGGCAAAGCACAACCAACTCGAGCCTCGCGACGACCTTTGGCGGCGAGGTGGTGGACGTGCTGCCCAACGGAATGCTGGTGGTGCAGGCGACGAGACAGTTGACCTTTTCGCAGCAGACGCAACTGATCAAGCTGCGCGGCCTGGTGCGGCCGGAGGATGTGAGTGCGCAGAACCAGGTGTTGTCGACGGCCATGACGGATCTTGAGCTGGAGGTCACGGGCAAGGGCATCGTCAACGACTCCACCTATCGCCAGAACCCGCTGGTGCGGTTGCTGGAGAGGATTCTGATTTTCTAGAAACCGCCAACGGAATCGGAAACAGATGATTGAGCGCGCGGGGGCTTCGAGAGAGGATGCCATGAAAGAACCGGGAAGCAACCCGATGAGACATCGAAGGGCGGCATTCATCTGGTGGTGGGTGCTTCTCGCCGCCGGGTTCATGCTGGCCGCAGCTCTTTCCCACGCCGAGTCTCAGTCACGAAAGGCGCGCGTCAAGGATGTTGCCACCATCGAAGGCATCAGAGACAACCAGTTGGTGGGATACGGGCTCGTCGTCGGACTGCACGGAACCGGAGACAGCTCACAGACCGTCTTCCCAGCGCAAACCCTGATCTCCGCCCTGGAGCGGATGGGCGTGACTGTGCCGCAGACCGGTTCCAACTCGGCCAGCAACATGCAGGTTAAGAACATGGCGGGCGTCTTTGTTGTGGCTACTCTGCCTCCCTTCAGCCGGCCGGGCTACAAGATGGACATCACCGTCTCGTCGGCCGGAGACGCGCGATCGCTGGAGGGTGGAATCCTGTTGATGACGCCTCTCTATGGGCCCGATGGCCAGGTTTACGCGCAGGCCCAGGGTGCGTTGGTGCTGGGCGGCTACATGGCGACAGGCGGAGGCAGCTCGAAGCAGGTCAATCATCCGACCACGGCGCGGATTCCGGGCGGCGCGCTGGTAGAGCGGCCGGTTGTGTTCGACCTCAAGCAGATGCGCACGGTGAGCGTGGTGCTCAACGATGCCGATTTCCATACAGCGGAACGGATGTCCGCCGCCATTGACCTGGCCCTTGGGTCGGCGCGCGCTCATGCCGTGGATAGCCGCCGGGTGGAGATTCAGGCGGCGCCGGAGGAAGATGTTGCGGTGTTGCTGGACCGCATCGAAGCCGTCGAGGTTGAGGTTTATCCGCGCGCGCGCGTAGTGGTGAACGAGCGTACCGGCACGGTGGTGATTGGAGGCACGGTTCGGCTGCAGCCGGTCTCAATCCTGCATGGCGGGCTGTCGGTCAATGTCATCTCGGAGACGATGGTTTCGCAGCCCAATTCCCTGTCGTCAGGGAGCACCCAGGTAGTGCAGCAGACGACCGTGCAGGCCGTGGACAAGCCGGTCAACCGCATCGATCTGAAAGAAGGAGCGACTGTGGAGGACCTGGTGCAGGAGCTGCAACGGACCGGGGCAGGGGCGCGCGATGTGATTTCGATTCTGCAGGCCATGAAGGAGGCCGGTGCGCTTGAGGCGGATCTCGAAGTACTTTAGCTGGAATGGTGTGAGCGAATCGATCGTGAGAGGGCCCTGAAATGCATGCAGTTCAGACAGCGACACAAACAACGGGACCGACAGGGGCAGCGACACCTCCACCGCGCCTGGTGCGAGCGGCGCACGAATTTGAGGCGCAAATGATGAAAGAGCTGATGAAGCCGCTCAATCGCGGAAGCTCGCTAACCGGAGCGGATGCGGATGCTGACGACGACTCAGGTTCAACCGGGGCGTTAGGGGAATTTGCCTCCGAAACTTTGGGGCGCGCGCTGAGCGAGCAGGGAGGCTTTGGGATTGCCTCAGATATTGTGAAACAACTATCTCCCGCAGCGCACCAAAATGGGACAATTCCGGTAATCGGAAGTCTGCACACCGATACTGTAGTCAAGGCAGCTAAATGACTACAGTGATTAGAAGGCATGCCGATACATTCGCTAAGGAGGAATGCGCATGGACATTCGCAGCAGTCTTGATGGATTGAAAACGCTTCTGGGCGTACCACCGGCTTCAACCTCGGCGCCGCAGAGGGGGTCCAATACGGCGGCCAGCCCCAGCGCGCTGACGAGCGATCGGGCAACGTTCTCGAGCGCCGGCAGCGAGGTGGCGCAGACCGCGGCCGATTCCGATGTACGGATGGACAAGGTGGCAGGCATTCAGTCGGCGTTGGCTGCCGGGACCTACAACGTGCCGGCGTCGGCGGTGGCTTCGAAGATGGTGGATGCGATGTTGGGAACCAGGCAATAATCCGGAGACTCGGCCCGATTGAATTCGAATTGAATTCAACGGAGACGCGTGACATTGGGTCCGCGCTGGAAACGGCGAAGCCCGGTGGCTCGCATTGCGTCGAGTTGTGCGCCGCAGAGGAATGGAGCAATCAACCGGTTCCAGGCGGCAAGGAAAGGAACGCAGGCAATGTTGGTGTGTGGATCGCGCCGTGAAGATCTGGACCTGAAGGAACTTGTCATTGAAGCGTCGCGGGCGCTTGCCCAACTGGATGCAAGCCGATTGGAGGAACTGGCATTGTCGTGCCAGGCACTGAACCGGGTTTTCGCGGACTCGGGGGTGGAAAGCCGAGCCAGGCTGATGGGACAAGCTCGCAAGGCAAGCAAGGACATGGAGGCGTTTGCCAGAATTCTCGACGCAACACGCGGCAACCTGGGTGTGATCAACCGCCTTCGGGAATTGCGGGCAGGCCGGTTGGAGTACGGCGAGCGGCAGGCGCGTGGCTGGGTGCCGACGGTGAACGGGCATGGGAACCATTAGTTCCGCATTCAGCCTGATTTCAGGAGCTCTGGACGCCGATCAATCCGCGCTGAGCATCGTGGCCAACAATGTGGCCAATGCAAACACTCCCGGCTACACAGAGGAGGTGCCCAACTGGCAGGAGAACCAGCCGGTCACAATCAACGGGGTCGCCTACGGTGCAGGCGTTACGGAGACCGGCGCCACTTCGCTGCGGGACCGGGTGCTCGAGGGGCGTCTGGATCAGCAACAGCAATTGGCATCCGCATCCGGGGCGCGTTTGACGGCACTCAACTCCTTGCAAGGTCTCTTTACTCCGGACTCCGGCTCAAGCACCGCAACGGCAGGAGACATCGGCAGCGACATCACCAGTTTGTTCAGTTCCTTCTCGTCTCTGGAATCTTCGCCAACGAACAGCTCATTGCGCGAGGAGGTGCTCTCTTCGGCGAAGACTCTGGCCGGCGATGTATCCAACGCGGCCGCAAGCCTGAATGCGCAAAGCTCGGCCCTGGACCAGCAAGCATCCGGAGCGACCAGCCAGATCAACGCGTTGACCACCTCGATTGCTCAATTGAACCAGCAGATTGTGAGCACCTCTCCCACTGCCGACGCCGGCACACTGGAAGACCAGCGCCAGCAAGACTTGAGTCAGCTATCGCAGTTGGTAGGGATCAACCAGATTACGACCCAGGACAATGGGCTCTCCGTGACCACTACCTCCGGACAATTGCTTGTGTCCGAGGGTTCGAGCTTTCAGATGACGACCAGCTCGGTTGGAGGGGCATCGCATGTCTTTGTCGGGACGGCGGATGTCACAACGCAGCTGGCCTCCGGGGGCGGCCAGCTGGGAGGCATCCTGACAGCGCGGGATCAGGATATAGAGGGCGCGCTCAGCTCGCTCGACCAACTGGCCTTCAACGTCTCCACCAGCGTGAACGCGCTGAACAATGCGGGCACCGACCTGAATGGGACGGAAGGGACAGGGACCAATGCGGCCGGCGTCACCGGAACGGGATCTACTCCCCTTTACATCTTCAATCAACCAACCACCATGGTGGGCAGCGCCCTCGACATGGGCCTTGCGATGACCGACCCCAGCCAGATCGCCGCCGCAGGGCTGGGGCAGGGAACTGGGGACAATACCAACGCCACGGCAATGGCCAATCTGAACGCTCAATCGGGGACTCAGTCAACGGCCACAACAACCTTCAGCGTTACGCAAAACCTCGATTCCTCGACGCCGGTCAACGGCACCGCCTCCAGCAATGTAACGATTTACGACTCGCTCGGAAACAGCCACAACGCTGTGATCACCTACATAAACGAGGGATCCGACAAGTGGGGATACAGCATCTCGGTTCCGGATACGGTTGCAGCGAACACCAACGTCGCCAACCAGGTGAGTTACACCTTCGGTCCGGGAGAAACGGTGAATCCGGGAACGAATCTGACGATTACCGGGACCAAGGGGGCCGGCACATCTACGATTAGCGCGCCGACGGTAATCTCCGGTATGGCAGTGGGCAGCGCAGGCCCGCCGCCGACGGGCTATGTGGCGGCGCTTGACTCGCAAATTTCGGCGGCAGGAATCACCGGGGTCACAGTTGACAACACTGGCGGCGTTTTGACGATAACGGGCGCCACCGCGACCGCCGGCAACGTGATTGCGGACCCGGTTGCGTCGGCCAATTCAAAAGGGACGTTGACCTTCAATGCGAGTGGAACGCTTGTGAGCCCCACGGCGGATGTGGGCGGGATCACGTTTTCCGCGCTCTCGAACGGCGCGGCGAACTTAAACCTGGCTTGGGGTCTGTTTGGCGCCGGCGGCACGCCGAACATTACTCAGGCGGCACTCGCCTCTTCGCAAGCGGCACAGAGCCAGAACGGATCCGCGGCAGTCGACAACAATGAGACGCCCACCGACTTCTACTCGAGCTTTGTATCCACGCTGGGTGCAACTGTCTCCGGCGTCCAAGCCGAGAATACGGCCGACAACGCCTCGGTTACGCAACTGCAGACACAGAACGACGCTCTATCCGGCGTGAATCTCAACGATGAGGCGGCGGTCATGTCAAAGATGGAGAGCAGTTATCAGGCTGCCTCGCAGGTTTTTACCATGCTGAATACGATCATGGCGGCGGCATTGAATCTGGGAGACCAGACAACGGTCGCCTAAATCTGTGGAAGCCAGTCTGACATGGCCTTACGTCGAGTTCGACAGCAGGCTATGTGAAATTGATGGAGGAACGCGATGCGGGTGGATCCAAGTTATGTGACCAGCCTGGTGGGTTCACTTGACCAGGCACAGGCGAACCAACAGCAGTTGACCGCGGAGCTTTCGAGCGGAGTAAGCATCACCTCGTTGAGCCAGAATCCGGTAGCTTCGGGAGAGAATGTGCTTTTGCTGAACCAGATTCAGCAGGACGATTCCTTTACGCAAAGCTCGAGCCTGGTTACAGGGCAGCTGCAAGTGGCCGACTCGAGCCTGGGCAGTGTCGTCTCGCAGCTCACCAAGGCCATTTCTCTCGCCACGAGCGCCAACAACGGAACGATGAACTCGAGCGATATTCAGTCGGTGGGAAGCCAGATCTCCGGAATTCTCAATGAGGTGGAGTCGCTGGCCAACACCAGTTATCAGGGCCAGTACATTTTCGCCGGTGGGCAGACTTCCACAACTCCCTTTACCACCTCGACGGCTTCATCGCCGGCGGTAACAACGTACAACGGCGACCAGGATGTGAATTATCTTGGAACTCCCAATGGGCAAAAAATCCAGCTGAACATGCCGGGCAGCCAGATATTTCTCGGGAGTGGGACGAACAGTGTTTTTGGCGCGCTTAACGATCTGGTGGCTGACTATTCCACCGGCAAGGTGAATACCACCCAGGCGGTTGCCGACACGCAGGCGCTGGGCACAGCGATGAACTTCGTTTCTCAACAGCGCGTGTCGATCGATAATTCCATTACGCAGCTGACCGCAGCCTCGGACGCCGTGACCAGCGATCAAACGCAGGTAACCGTCGCGCAGACCAGTTTGATGCAGGCCGACGTTGCGGGAGTGTCCACGCAGCTTTCTCTTGCAGAAACACAGCAGACAGCTCTTGAGGATGTGATCGCGCAGCTTGATTCCCCTTCGAATAGCTTGTTCAGCAAGCTGCAATGAGCCATGGGTCCATCCATCCTTCCGGCGTGCTACTCGCCCCGGTTCATGTACGCGTCGCGATTCCGATGCCAACGGCCCACAACGAGGGCCGTCTATACTGGGTATGAAGGACACACATTGTTCGCCCCGCTTCGGTTTCTCTGGAATGCAACGCGCGGTCACAGGCTGGCTCCCTGGCGGAGCGAGTATATGCGCTGGCGAATCGAGACTTACTCCGGCCAGCGCGCGGAAACGCTGACAGCCGGAAAGATCTTCAAGTTTGTGTGGGCGTCACGTTGGGAACTCTTGAGTTTTCTGGTTTGGACTGGGCGCATTGACAAGGAAGTGCGGAAGCGGACGTAAAGCAGGGGTTAGGGATTAGGGGTTAGGGGTTAGGGTCTGGCCTCGGGCTTGATCAGCTTCATGAGACCTCCGAAGCAAGGCAACTGCTCCTTCATCTTTGAAACTGTTTGAGACTGATTGCGTTCGAACCGGCGGTGAGTTTGCCAACCCCTAATTCCAGCTTTTCGGAGCTTTCTCTAGCATGAATTCTGGTCTACGCTTCATGGGGCAAGTTGCTTTCGCGGCATTCCTGGCGATCTCGGCAACGGCCGGTGCACAACAGTTGCCCCCGATCGAGCCTGCGAAGCCGCTTCCTTCCGCCCACCAGGACACTCCTACCATCCGCGTCACTACCAATGAGGTTCTGGTGCCCACGCTGGTGGAGAAGCGCGATGGCGGCGTTGTTTATGGGCTGAAGCCGGACGACTTTGTCCTTGAAGATAATGGCGTGCCGCAGAAGATTCGCGTACAGGAAGAAATGGATACGGCGCCGGTTTCGCTGATCGTCGCGGTGGAGGAGGGGGGCGTGAGCGCTCTTGAATTCGACAAGCTGGCCAAGCTGGGGCCGCTGCTCGATCTGTTTCTATCGGACGGCCGTAGCCAGGCGGCGCTGGTTGGCTTCGACTCGCATCCGCACCTGATTCACGACTACACGCATTCCAGCGATGAGGTTGGCGAGGCGCTCAAGCACCTGGAGCAGGGCAACGGGGGCGACGCCATTCTTGATACGGTTAGCTATGCGGTCGACCTGCTGGAAGACTCGCCCAAGCAGTATCGCCGCGTTCTGCTGCTGGTGAGCGAGGAGCGCGACCACGGCAGCAAACACACCAGGCCGGAGCAGTTGGCCCAGAAGATTGGCCGGTCCGACGTTTTGGTGCTGAGCATTTGCTTTTCTCCTTCCCGTGCCGAGTTTCTGCACGATGTGAAGGACTCGGGCGATGACCGCATCATGAATCCTATCTCGACGATAGCCATGATTGTGCAGGCGTTCAAGAAGAACGTGGCCAAAGAGGTTGCGCACATGAGCGGCGGGGAGTATACGACCTTCACGGGCGACAAGGGTTTCGAGCAGCGGGTCGTGGATGCGGCGAAGCATGCGCGCAACCGTTACCTGATCACATTCAGTCCTTCTGACCCGACACCGGGTCTGCATACGATTCGGGTGCGGACGGCGCAGGATTATGGGGCGCGGATTGTGGCGCGGGCCAATTATTGGTTTACGGCGGAGCAGTAGCACAGTCCGGAAGGGAACTTCGATCTCCGACAGCTCCCTGGAGCGACTCCGCCCCTGGCTATTCCTCTTTTAGACTTCCGCTGAATCCGCGGGTTTACCGAATGGTTCCTGCTGGCTGGAGGATAGCGCCCACCCGCGCATTCATGGTAATCTCACATTAGACACTTGAGAGTGGACACGAGAAGACAAGAGGAGTAACACACGCCGTGCTGGCGACTGCAAAGAAAACAACCCTGATTGAACGTTTCCGGACTCATGAAT
>Ga0182013_10001606_pt1 | contig 30658 bp, 26 predicted proteins | sample 612S2MmetaG_FD_120487 | JGI IMG/M metagenome (GOLD analysis project Ga0182013, IMG submission 120487) | Permafrost microbial communities from Stordalen Mire, Sweden - 612S2M metaG | ecosystem: Environmental > Terrestrial > Soil > Wetlands > Permafrost | place: Sweden: Stordalen | collected... | reverse complement strand
CCGACTAGTGAACGGACATCTGCAGAGCCGCCTCGCCGAGCTCACGCCTTGGGGCTGGAAGGCCCTCCAGCAAGTCTGAGATCCGTCAACCACCCTCCAAAGGGCGGCAACGCTCCGCTTACGTCCGGCCTGGGGCCAAGGGGAAGAATCGCCCCTGATCGGGCGTTGGGAAGGTCCGCTTTCAGCATCAACAACATGCTTGATAGCGTCACCGTTCCCCCATCATTCAGTCGAAGCTGAAGTCCAAATCTGATTCGTTCGGATCGAATGTGAACTTCACCGTTCTGTTTTTCGGGCGAGCGTTGTCGCAGGCGACGTTTAGAGAAAGTTCAAATTCAGCGGGGCCAGAAAATAACCCGGACAGATTGTTTGGTAGCAGCGAAACACAAAGAGACAGGATGCTTCCGCCGGTATATTTGATGTCTAGTGATACAATATCAAGATACAGAAATGCCCCAACAGGAATATCAAGCGCATCAGAATTTCTATGCGCCCAATTTAATTCAACCACTTCCTGGTTATCATTTATAATCTTGCCCCCATTTCTTTTCGTAATTCTTGTTACGTATGCTCGACACGCTTTGATGGATGAATTGCCTATGTTTTTGACGCGGAGCCTCAGGAATTTGGCGTCATGCGTGGGAGGATTTCCTCGCTTCGTTGTGACATAACAACCAACATCAGGCACCAGCTCGACTTTGATGATCGGCCTGCGCCACCAGCCGACAATGTGATTGATTAAACTTGCCATTACAGCTCCGCCAGCGAAGCCGACGACTATTGCTATCAATGGCATATCTTGGGCCACCCGAAACTCTCCCCCCGACGAATATCTCTATCTCTCGCAAAGCCTGCCTTCGTGCAATGCTGGCGCGAGGCTTACGTCATCCGCTGGAGGCAGAGCCCCACGGAATGCCAAAGGACTGCGAAGGCAGGCCCCTCCGAGCAGTGAGCTGAGCAGGCAGGGATAGCCCGATGAAGATAGACAACGACTACCTCAAAAAGCTTCTCGATGCGTGCCAGTCGTCGGTCGGGCCGACCTTCAATATCTTGGACCTCAAGGAGGCGGGCTTAGACTACGAAGACTCGCAATTTGAATTCCACATGGCGATCCTGACCGACAAGGGTTTCATCGAACGAGACGACGGCGATCCGAACTTCGGCCTGTTCAAGGGCATAGACGGTCACCTGTCGTGGTCTGTCTTGCCCTTGCGCCTGACCGCCACGGGACAGGATTTCGCCGATAGCATCCACAATTCAGAGGTGTGGTCGAAGACCAAGGCCGCAGCCTCAAAGGTCGGCGGCGTCGGGCTTGATCTGCTCGTGCAGATCGCGAAGGCCGAAGCTAAGCGCTTCGTCTCGGAAAAGTTAGGTATTTCACTGCCATGATGCCGGCCAGCTTCACTGCATTGACAAGGTCAACGACCGCTGGCCGGCCGTCGAACGTCCAAAAGGAACGAAAGGTGCAGGGTTCCGCACCCCCCCCTCAGCAGCGGTTGCCAAGGTCCGCTGTGGGCGCGAAGTGCGAGAGGACCGCATTGCGGACCTGACCAGCCGACCGAAACCGCGCCATCTGAGACATTCGGAAGGTCGGCATATGATTGGCGGTGCTCACCGATCACCCGCATAGGAACACCCAGGCCGTCATCCCACGGCTCGTCCGAAGGGCGAACCGGGGGATGACGTCCAGATTGGGGCCGAACGTCAACTTCCGCCCGCCCCTACCGCCGTCCGGATTTCGGGCTATGCTGAGGCGTCAACCATGAGGACGCCGTGAGCACCCGCTATTGGTTCCGCGCGAAACGCTATGGCTGGGGGTGGACGCCCCTCACGTGGCAAGGCTGGGCGGCTTTGGCCGCCTTCGTTGCTTTGCTCGTGGCCGATGCACTGGTGTTTCCGCCCAGGCAGGCCTTGGCCGCGTACATCGCCTGCGTCGTGGGACTGACAGTCCTGTTCTTGGCCGTTTGCTGGCTAAAGGGCGAGCCGCCTCGTTGGCGATGGGGCAACGATGACGACCGGCCCTGAAGTGCGCGTGATCCAAACGCCTCCACCATGCGGATAAGCGCCATGACCGTTTCTTTGCGATCCAACTTGGCGACTCTGGCGTTCGGCGCCCTGGCGTCGGTCGGCGCGGCCCATGCGCAAATCGCGCCCCTCACCTTGGCGCCGCCGGCCAAGCCCGCTCTGAGCTTATCGGACGACCAAGTCCGCATCGGCTTCAATGCGGCGGCTGAGGCTGGCGCCGCGCCGTCGACCAATCGGACCTCGGTGGATCATACCTTCGGACCGCAACAGGCGACCGTCTCGGCAGGCTATTTGTGCGGCCTTGAGCCCCCGTCCGACCGTACGCCCGGCCCGGCGTCCACCTTCGGACCCGTCAGCACATTCCTGGGCGCCAAGCTGACCCTCGCGTTCAAATAGGCCCAACTCCCAGCACGCTAGCGCATGGGCGGCGCATAGAGTTGGCCGGGCTGCGGCGCGTCCCACAGGGCGTTGCGGCCACGGGCCAGGCCCAGGCCGGACAGGTTGCGCTGATAGATCTCGGCGTAGTCGCCCACCTGTCGGATCGCCCGGTACGACCAATCGGCCGAGAGCCCCAGCCTTTGGCCGAACTCGCCGTCCACGCCGAGCAGGCGCCGGATCGCCGGATTGGCCGTCTCGCGGCGCAAGGCCTCCGCCTGCCCGGCGCCGATGTCCAGCTGCTCGGCCAGCACCAGGGCGTTCAGGGTCCAGCGGGCGATGTCTGCCCACCGCTCGTCGTCCTCGCGCACCATCATGCCCAGGGGCTCGTCGGCGATGAAGCCCGGCAGGATCTGGTGATCCCGCGCCGGCATGCCGTTTCTGAGTCCGGCTAGCCAGGAAACGTCGTCGCTGAGGGCGTCGCATTCGGCGCGCCGATAGGCCTGCGCGGCCTGGGCCAGGGTATCCTTGAGCACGGGCTGATAGGCTTGGCCGCGCGCCTTGAACAGATCCGCCAGGGCCTGCTGACTGGACGCTCCGCCCACCACGCAGATGCGCGCGTCCGCCAGGTCGGCGATGGTGTGGAAGCGGTCGCGGCTGCGGACCAGAAAGCCCTGGCCGTCATAGTAGCTTATGCCCGCGAAGCTGAGGCCCAGGGCTTCGTCGTGCGAGAAGGTCCAGGCGGCTCCGCCCGAAACCACGTCCACCGCGCCGGACTGCAACGCCGCGAACCGGGTGCGGCTGGTCAGGGGCGTAAAGCTCACCGCCCGGGCGTCTCCCAGCGTCGCGGCGGCCAACGCCCGGCACATGTCCACATCGAAGCCGCGCCATTGTCCGGCGAGGTTGCGTTGGGAAAAGCCCGGCTTGTCTTCGCTCACGCCGCACTTGAGCCTGCGGCGCGAGCGCACCCGCGTCAGGGTCGGGCTGGCGCCGGTCTTGGCGGTCTGTTGGGCGGCGGCCAGGTCCGACGGGCTGGTCACATCCTGGTCCGAGCCGCCGCAGCCCGCCAGGATCAGGCAAGCCGTCAGCGCCGCCGTCGTTCGTCCGAGTTTGCGACTTGATTGGCCCATCCCGCCGGGGTCTAAGCTTGCCGCATCGGTGTTGCAACTCGACGATGCGTTTTAGACATAGGGCATGATGGGCCAAGACGGGCTTTCGAAGAAGACGCGCCTGATCCGGGCCGGGGCCAAGACCGAAGCCCGCCTGCGAACGGTGGGCCCGCCGCTGCAGCGCGGGTCGACCGTTTTGCTCGCCAACGCCCGCGCCCTGTACGACAGCCGCGACACCTATGGGCGCCTGGGTCTATCCATGCAGACCGCCCTGGCTGAGGCCATCGCTGAGCTGGAGGGAGCCGCGGGCGCCCGCCTGTTCCCTTCGGGCCTGGCGGCGGCGACATCGGCGCTCCTGGCCTTGCTCCAAGGCGGCGACGAGGTGCTTGCGGTCAACTGCATCTACGGACCGACACGGCGGTTCTGCGACGGTCTGCTCAAGGGCTATGGCGTCAGCACGCGCTATTTCTCGGCCGACCTCTCGCCCGAGGCGCTGCTGGAGATGGCTGGCCCGGCCACGCGGCTGATTCTGCTGGAATCGCCCGGTTCCCTGACCTTCGAAATCCAGGATGTTCCCGCCATCGCGGCGCTGGCGCGCCAGCGGGGCATCCTCACCGCTATCGACAACACCTGGGGCGCCGGGTTGCTGTTCGACGCTCTCGGTCACGGCGTGGATCTCAGCATCCAGGCCCTGACCAAGTACGTCGGGGGCCATTCGGACGTGTTCATGGGTTCGATCGCCAGCAACGACGCGGGCATCCTGGCCAAGCTGGACCGGTTCTTGTGCGACACCGGCATAGCCGTGTCGCCGGACGACGCCTGCTTGATGTTGCGCGGCCTGCGCACGCTTGAGACGCGGCTGCACAGGCATGGCGAGAATGCGCTGGCCGTGGCGTCCTGGCTGGACGCTCAGCCGCAGGTGCGGCGGGTGTTGTGCCCCGCCCTGCCCGGCGCGCCGGGCCACGCCCTGTGGAAGCGGGACTTCACCGGGATCAACGGCCTGTTCGGCGTCGTTCTACAGCCCGGATCGCCCCTGGCTGTCGAAGCCTTCATCGACGCCCTGACGCTATTTGGCCTGGGATTTTCCTGGGGCGGCTTCGAGAGTTTGGCGATTCACTGCGATCCCCAGCTCAAACATGCCCCCGACCGCCCCGATCAGGGCGGGCCGCTGGTGCGGCTGCATGTCGGCCTCGAAGACCCCGCCGACCTGATCGCCGATCTGGGCCAGGCCCTGGCGGCCTATCAGGCCCGCCTCTAGAGCCGGATGACTTCTCTCGAAGTCTGAATCCGGCTCTACATATATGAATCGTGCTCTAGAAAATCCCCGGCACCAGCCGAAAGCGGGTCTTGGTCATGTAGACGGCATAGGCCGGGTCCTGGGCGAGCAATTGCTCCTCGGCGCGCAGACGCAGGATCTGCAGCAGGAACGCCGAGGCGTAGAGCCCGACATTGGTCCACACCGGATTGAGCAGCACGAAGCCCACCTGGGTGATGGTGTAGCCCAGGTACATCGGATGGCGCACCAGGCGGTAGGGGCCGCTGTTCTTGACCCCGCGATTGGCGGCCACCAGGCCGAAGCTGCGCCACAGCGCGGCCTTGGCGTAGAGGCTGAGGAACAGGCCGGCGGCCATCAGGCCGTAGCCGACCGCATCGGACACGAGCGGCTGGCCGCCGCCGCGAGCCATCAGCGGCGCCGCGGTCGCGGCCATGGCCAACAGCCAGTCCACCGGCAGTTGCGACACCGCCTCGGTGCGTCGGCGCAGCACCATCATGACCACCACAATGCCGTCCGACACCAGCAGCAGGACATTGAAGGGATGCTGGCCGAGCGTGGCGCCAATCCGCGCCAGAAGCCCGAAGAACAGCACCAGGATGACGGTCTTTTCGATCCAGTCGATAATACGAAGGGTGCTCGCGGCCGGAGCCTTGATCGCCAGTTCCACGCTGTTCGTCCTTGGGATTGCTCGCAGGACGGCCATGGTGGCGTCAAAAGATTAAGGTTGGACTTCGCCCACCCGCAAAAAATCAGGCGGCCCCGCTGGATAGCGAGGCCGCCCGTTTGAATGGCCTGATATTCGGCCGCCTTGGAGCACGATGTAGAGCCGGATTCAGACTTCGAGAGAAGCCATCCGGCTCTAGCTTTTCTTCGCCGCTTCCTCAGCCGCTTCGCGGCTTTCATAGACGTGGTCGATCAGGCCCCAGGCCTTGGCTTCGTCGGCGGTCATGAAGTGATCTCGGTCCAGCACGCGCTCGATCTCTTCGACCGGCTGGCCGGTGTGCTTGGCGTAGATCTCATTCAGCCGGCGCTTGGTCTTGATGATGTCCTGGGCGTGGCGCTCGATGTCGGAGGCTTGGCCGGAGAATCCGCCGGAGGGCTGGTGCACCATGATCCGCGCGTTGGGCAAGGCGACGCGCTGGCCCGTGGCCCCGGCGCACAGCAGGAACGAGCCCATGGAGGCGGCCATGCCCATGCACACGGTGGAAACCGGGCTGCGGATGTATTGCATGGTGTCGTAGATCGCCAGGCCGGAGGTGACCACGCCGCCGGGCGAGTTGATGTACATGGAGATTTCCTTCTTCGGGTTCTCCGATTCCAGGAACAGCAGTTGGGCGCAAATCAGCGCCGACATGCCATCCTCGACCGGTCCGTTGAGGAAAATGATCCGCTCCTTCAGCAGGCGCGAAAAGATGTCGTAGGCGCGCTCGCCTCGGCTGGTCTGCTCGACCACCATGGGAACGAGGTTGAGCATGTGATCGCGCATGGAGAGCCCTGTCTTCTAGAAATTTACCGGAGCGACTCCGGCCTTGGCCCAACATATCGCGTCCAGCCGCCGCGGGCGCAAGCCACAGACGTGGTTAAAGGATGCGTCCATCAGCGAACCGCGGAAATGGGCGGCTCCAATCAGTCCGCGGCTTCAGTCTTCTTGGCCTTGGGCTTGGCTGGGGCCTTAGGCTTGGCGGCCTTTGGCTCCGCTTCGGCGGCGGCCTCCGCAGAGGCCTCGTCGGCGCCTTCAGCCTTGGCCTTGGCGGCTTTTTTCTTCGCCGGCTTGGCCTCCGCCGTCTTGTGTTCGCCGCCGTAGTTTTCCGGAAGTTCGTCTTCCGCCAGCAGCTCGTCCTTGGTCACGGCCACGTCCACGACCTGGGCCAGACCAAACACCAGGTCCACCACCTTGTCCTCGTACATGGGCGCGCGCAGTTGCGCTTGGGCGGCCGGGGTCTTGCGCAGGTAATCGAAAACCTCCTGCGCCTGCGGGCCATAACGCATGGCTTCCTGGCGGGCGGCTTCGGTCAGCTCCTGGTCGGACACGACGACATTGTGCGCGCGGCCCATCTCGGCCAGCACCAGGCCCAGGCGCACGCGGCGTTCGGCGATCTTGCGATACTCCGTCCGCAGTTGTGCTTCGGACTTGTCCGCGTCTTCCGGCGGCAGTTCGCCCTTGGCCCGGTCGCTTTCCACCTGGCCCCAGATCACCGAGAACTCGGCCTCCACCATGCGCGGCGGCAGGGGGAAGTCGTGGCTGGCGTCCAGCACGTCCAGCAGGGCGCGCTTGAGCTTGAAGCGCGATTGAGCGGCGTAGCGCTGCTCGATCTGAGCCCTCATCGCCGCCTTCAGCGCGTCCAGAGAGTCCAGGCCAACGGTCTTGGCGAAGTCGTCGTTCAACTCGGCCTTGGCCGGAGCGCGAACGTCCTTCACCGTGACCTCGAACTCGGCGTCCTTGCCCTTCAGGTTTTCCGCGCCGTAGTCGGCCGGAAAGGTCACCTTCACGGTCAAGGCGTCGCCCGCCTTGGCCCCGATCAATTGATCTTCAAAGCCGGGGATGAACTGGCCCGATCCAAGCACCAGTTGGGTGTCCTCGGCGGCGCCTCCGTCAAAAGCCACGCCATCGATGCGGCCCACGAAATCGATCACCGCCATGTCGCCGTCGGCGGCCTTGGCCGACTTGCCGGTCTTGCTTTCGTAGGTGCGGTTCTGGGCGGCGAGTTCCGCCAGAGCCTCGTCCACTTCCTCCTCGGCCGGCGCATAAACCGGCCGCTTCAAGGCGATCGAGGATGGGTTCATGGGGGTGAAATCGGGCATCACCTCCACTTGGATCTCGTAGGACAGGTCTTCGGTCCCGGCCAGAACCTTGTCCATATCCGACTGCATCTTCAGGTCGGGTTGGGTGGCGGGCCGAAGCCTGGCGTCGTCGATCGCCTTCTGGGTGGATTCGGTGAGCGTCTGTTCGACCACCTCGCCCATGATCGACTTGCCGTACAGGCGCTTGACGTGGGACGGCGGAACCTTGCCGGGGCGGAAGCCCTTGAGCTGCATGCGCGGCGAGATTTCGGCGATGCGCGCCTCGGCGCGCTGGCTCAGCTCCTGGCTGGAAACGATGACGCCGAACACGCGGCTGAGGCCATCACCGGACTTTTCAACGATCTGAATGGACATGGTCTTGTTTCCAGAGCGGCTGCAGGTTTTCGATCTTCCCGCGCCGCGCTTTGTGCGTGGTCCTAAAACATAGACGCCGCCCTTCGGCAGGTCCCGGGGCGGCAAGCGAAGGGGCCTTATGTCACGGCGCAGGACGCCGTCCAAGCCCAAAGAGCGCGTGGCGCCGGCAAGGGCCCAGACCCCGGCCGGCGCACTGAGGCTTGGGGCTAGAACTTGTAGCCAATCCCGGCTGAGATCACGAGCGGATCGAGATTCACCGATGACTTGTAAGCGCCGCCGTTGATGCTGGCGTCGGTTGTGAAAAACACCTTCTTCACATCAAGGTTGGCGCTCCAGCGTCCTTGCAACGGGAAGTCGACGCCGGCCTGTAGGGCCCCACCGAACCCGTCCGGCAAATTGACCGCGTAGCCGTTCTTGTTCTGGCCGCCGTAGAAGATCATGTAGTTCACGCCCGCGCCCACATAGGGGCTGATGCGCCCCGCCGGCAGGAAGTGGTATTGCAGGGTCACCACGGGCGGAAGCACCCAGGTATTATGCACCGCCACGTCCGTCCCCGGGCCTTCGGCCTTGATCGTGTGGTAGCTGGTCCCGGCGATGACCTCGACCGCGATATTGTTGGTGAAGAAGTAGCTCACGCCGATCGTGGGGACGACGTCGGAGTTGACATTGGCTTTCAGGCCGGTGGCCACGCCGGCGCCGGTGTTGATCGAACTTCCCGCGACCGGGTCCACATCCGTCACGCGAACGTTGAGCATCCATTGGCCGGCCACTTCAGGCTGGAAGTCGTCCGCGGCTTGGGCCGCCCCAGCGGCTGCGGTCAGGGCCGCAACCGCGGCCGCCATCAGAAAATGAAGTTTCATCCGAATTATCCCTCGTTAGCGCGGACATTCGCCGCGATAGGAGCTTCGGACAGATGGGAGCCCGCTATATTGTCACGGATCAAAAACGGAAAATAATGAAATGAGCTCTTCTCGATATGGGTGGCTGAGAATCTGCAAATTATACTGATAACTATTCGCATTGCTTTGCGTCAGCCTGGATAGGCATGGGGTGTCGATGACGGCATCCGCTCTATGGGCTAAGCGTCGCGCAGTGCGGGCGTGGCGGAATTGGTAGACGCGCTGGATTTGGGCTCCGCCCGGACATACGCCTTACAGGCTTACCCGATTCAAAAGCGCGCAATTGGCCGCCAGCTACACCGCGTCATGCGGCGTCTTAGCTTTCGGCCCCGACCGCACGGTGATCGCCCGCAAGAACGGCGTCTTCGCCGGCGCCGATGGCGGCTCTGACCATGGCTTATTCCCTGTCCCGCTCGTCCGACGCGGCTTCGAATAACCATTGGAAAACGTTGGCTTTCACCCAACCGCTATAGCGTTTGAATATTGTGTTCCAGCTGCCGAACCCGGCCAAAAGGGAACAGAAAAGGTGCACCTTTCTTACGGTCCGACGCCTGCTACCGTTCGCGGCCGAAGTCGCCGGCTAGGCGCCTTCGGCTGTGGCGTTCAGCGAGCCCTTACACGACCGAAGGCGAAACCCCGGCGAATCCTGAGGGGCTAAGCAAATTAGAAATGCGCTCATGGACCGCTCAACGGTCCTTCGAGCGACAACACCAATGGCCAGGACAAGGTCCGGCATAGGGGGAAGTAGAATGAATCGTATTCAATTTCTGTTGTCGACCACGCTGCTGGGGTGCGTCGTCGTCGCTCATCCGGCGTTCGCCCAGAACGCTCCCGCCCCGGCGGCGGCTCAGCCTCAGGTGCTGCAAGAGGTGGTGGTCACCGCCGAGCACCGGACCAGCACGGCCCAGAAGACGGCCGCTTCGGTCAGCGTCAGGTCCGGCGCGGACATGCTCACCCAGGGCCGCTACCAGCTCAGCGACATTCTTGAGGATGTGCCCGGCATTAGTGGCGGGGCCGCCTCCACGGTGAACACCAGCCAAGGCAGCGGCACCGACAACCCGGCCGCGGGCCTGACCATTCGCGGCGTGCAGTCCAACCAAGGCGCCGGCGGGAGCATCACCACCACGGCGGCGGCGGCGGCTATCTATGTGGACGATGTCTATAACGGCGTCGGCGGCGGCTACGACATCGACCGCGTCGAGGTCCTGCGCGGGCCTCAGGGCACGCTCTACGGCCGCAGTGCGACCGCGGGCGTGGTCGCCATTCACACCGGCGATCCCAGCACCACGACGCTCAGCGGCCAAGGCGCGGCGGAATACGGCAACTATGACCTGCGTCACGTGACCGGCGAGGTGAACGTGCCGCTCATTCAGGACAAACTGGCGGTGCGGCTATCAGGCAATGAGTACGAGCGGGACGGCTACTATACGGCCGACGGGGATGCGCGCTCGAACGCGGACTTCAGGGCCAAGGTGCTGTGGACCCCGACCGACAACTTCTCCGCCCTGCTCGGCTATGCTCAGGAATACAACCTGACCCATTCCGGGGGGCCGACCATGCTCGAAGATACTCCGGGCCACTTCATCCCCTATTCGCCAACGCCTGTCGTTGCCGGAAAGAACAACTTCCATCAGTATTGGGGCAACTTCAATCTGAACCTCGGGCCGGTGGCGATCACTTACGTCCCGGCCTATCGCACCTGGTACGAGAACGCGTTGGTCCACCTGGGCGGCGGGTTCGACGCCGACCAGACGATCGATACGCCGACTGACTGGTTCATGACCCACGAGGTGCGGATCCACAATACGGACAGCGCTTCGCAGCTCCAGTGGCAGGGCGGGTTTCTGTACTATCAGAACACTCTCAGCGACGTGGATAACCTGTATAGCAATGATTTAAACGCATACCTGTTCCAGTCGGCCTCGCACAAAACCACCACCGCTGAAGGCGGCTTCGCCGAGGCCACCTACGCCTTGATGCCTGACACGCGCCTAACCGGTGGGCTCCGCTACGACTACACCCGGGTTCTCAATAACGAGATTTACTCGGCCGGCGGGCAGACAGCGTCGCTGACCGGCGATCAACGCCTGCGGGCCTTCAACAACCTTACCTACAAGGTGCGGCTGGAGCACGATCTGACGCCGCGCAATCTGCTGTACGCGGCGATCGCCACAGGCTTCTCACCCGGCGACACCACCCTGACCACGGACTCCAACCAGCACCCCATACCGCAGGTGCTGCAGGCTGAGACCCTGACGGCCTACGAAGTCGGTTCGAAGAACCGGTTCTTCGGTAGCCGCCTGCAGGTGAACGGCGACCTCTATTTCAACGACTATGCGGGCTACCAGACCGCCGGGATCAACACAACGCCCACGAGCCCTGGCCAGCCAACCTTCGCCACGATCGCCGCTCCGATGAAGGCCTATGGCGGCGAACTGGAAGTGCTGGCGCGCCCCTGGGCCAACGGCACGGTCAGCTTGAACGCGTCCTACACCGACGCTCGGTACGGCAGCTTCGGCCAATATGCGTTCCTGTTCTCCAAGAGCGAGGTCCCTGGAGTAGCCCCGTTCCAGGGAAGCGTGGCCTATGACCATCGCCTCGACCTCGGCAGCGCCACTCTGCAGCTGCACGGCGGCGTTCACTTCTTCACGGCTCACGACACTGCGCCCATCACCCAACAATGGGCGGCGTGGGGTTATGCACCCTATGTCCATGTCCCGTCCGAGGCCATCGGAGACCTCGCCGCCACCTTGTTGTTCGGGTCCCACACCACGATCACCGCCTACGTCCGGAATATTGCCGACACCCGCTACATGCCGGACAGCGCTGGCATACAGTCCGCCTATGATCCGACCCAACCACTGCCTACGTTCCCGCCCCCTGCTGCGACGAGGTATGTGACCGCTGGCGCCCCCAGCATCAGTGATCCGCGAACCTTCGGGGTTATCGTCTCATACAAATACTGAGGCTCCGCGGCCTTAGCCATGAGACCGGCCAGCGTTGTCGGGCAGCAAGCCTGACAACGCTGCAGCTCTTCAGAGGAAGACCCGGCCATCTCATCGATCAAGCTCTAATTCGAGCATTTGCTCGTCCTACAACCTCGAATATAGCGCTTCTGAACCTTGAGTTTTCCGGTTTGTCTCGGGCCGACGAGCCAACAATCTGCGTTGGAGAGGTCCACGACACATCGACCCCTCGTCCATCGGATGGGCCTTTCCGTGGCTGCCCGAGCCGTATCTCGCGGCTGAGACGGCCATGGTGCGGGCGGAGGGACTCGAACCCCCACGCCGTGAAGCGTTCGGACCTAAACCGAGTGCGTCTACCAATTCCGCCACGCCCGCATTAGGGCAGGTGTATATCTGGCTGGCCGCCAACAACAAGGTCAATGGTGCGCCTCCGGCGCGCTCTGTTCCTTGGTCGGGCTTTTTTCATAATCGCACGGCGCGCGCCCGGTCAGGGCGCCCCGACGGCTGAGGCGGCGTAGAAGCCGCGTACAGGCGGGCTAACACCTGAGGCGCCAAGCCAGGCAGGTCTTCGGAAATCAGTCCGGGCCCAAACGTCGCTCCGGCCTCGGCGTGAATCCAGACCGCCGCGCAGGCCGCATCGAAACTGTCCAGGCCCTGGGCGATCAGGCCGGCGATGAAACCGGTCAGGACATCGCCCGATCCGGCCGTCGCCAGCCAGGGCGAACCGTTGCCGTTGACGACCGCGCGCCCATCCGGCGCGGCGATCACCGTGTCCGACCCCTTGAGCAGCACCACGGCGCCGGCGCGCGCAGCGGCCTTGCGCGCGGCGGTGATCCGCTCGCTCGAGCCGCCCAGCAATCCGGGAAAGACCCGCTCGAACTCGCCGGGGTGGGGCGTCAGCACATCGTCCCGGTCCAGCACCGAGAAGAAATCCTCCGTGTCGTCGGCGAACACCGTCAGGGCGTCGGCGTCGATCACCAGCGCCGACCCGGTGCGCGCCAGAGCGAACAGGTTTGACACCGTCGATTCGTTGACGCCGGCCGCCGGGCCGATCACGGCGGCGTCCACCGTCGCCGCGGCGGCCTCCAGCTCCACATCGGTCTCGAAGGGGCGCAGCATGATCGCCTCAAGGTGCGCGCCGTTCACGATCAGAGCGTCCGGTGGAGACAGTACCGTCACCACCCCTGCGCCAATGCGCAGCGCGCCCCGCGCGGCCAGACGCGCCGCGCCCGTGGTGGCCACGTCGCCCGAAACGACGATCACCCGGCCGCGCGCATGCTTGTGCGAAACCGCCGTGGGCCAAGGCATCCGCGCGCCCCACAACGGCGGGCCATTCTCCAATAGCGTCACGTTCCTGGGCGTTTCCAGCCCGATGTCGGCCACGATGATCTCTCCGCACAGATCACGCCCGGGCAGCAGCACATGAGCCGGCTTCTTGCGGTGGAATGTCACCGTGGCCGCGGCGGGCGGGGCATAGCCCATGGGCTTGCCCGTGTCGCCATTGAGGCCCGAGGGCAGGTCCACAGCCAGGATCGGCGCTCCGCTGGCGGCCGCCGCGCGAAGCAGGCTCTGCAAACCGGCGTCCAGCGGGCGGTCCAGACCCGCGCCGAACAGAGCGTCGACGATGACCCCGGCCCCGGCGAACAGGCTGACCTCAAGGTGGGCCACCGGTCCCTGCCACGCGGCGGCGGCCTTGGCCGCATCCCCGTTCAAGGCCGAGCGGTCGACCATGGCCGCCAAGCGGACGTCGCGCCCGCGGGCCTTGAGGGCGCACGCCGCCACGAAGCCGTCGCCGCCGTTGGAGCCCGGCCCGCAAAGAACCACCACCGGGCCGCTCGGCCAGCGGTCCATGACCGCGGCGGCCACGGCCTCGCCCGCGCGTGTCATCAAGTCGAATCCGGAAGCGCCGGCTGCGATGGCGGCGGCATCCGCCGCACGGGTCTGGGCGTTGGTCAGTATCTCGAGGCCAGACATCACGGCTCCATGGCGTCCTGTAGATTTGGGCCGGACTGCATCGCCCGACAATTGCCGATAACCGCTTGCTTTCGCGGCGCCCACGCCGGGCTCCCGCAGGAGCTGAATTAGCGGATCCGCCAGCTCGAACCCTGTGCGCCCGCTATTATGCATATCGAATTTCAGTCTGGGGGCGGAAATCGTTTCTGATCGACCTTGCGGTCGCTCAACCGAGCCGCCAGCAACGACTTTGCCCTGTTGCATATAAAATAGACTCATAACGCCTGTTAAATAGGCGGCAGCTCAGCGAGCCGCTGGAGACGGCAAACAGGCGTTGGAGGACCCTTGTTAAGGTAGGCGCGTCATGCTCCCTGCCCCCTCGGTCCTTGCGGCGCGCGGCGGTCTTTCGCCTTCGCCCCAAGGCCTAAACGCCGTTCGAGAAGCATGTCCATGAAGAAAATCGAAGCCGTCATAAAACCCTTCAAGCTCGACGACGTGAAAGAGGCCCTGCAGGAATTGGGCGTGCAAGGGCTTACGGTGATCGAAGCCAAGGGTTACGGCCGGCAAAAAGGCCATACCGAACTGTACCGCGGCGCCGAATATGTCGTGGACTTCCTGCCCAAGATCAAAATCGAGGCCATCGTGCCGGACGCGTTATTGGCGCCCGCGCTCGAGGCCATTCAAGCGGCCGCGCGCACCGGCCGCATTGGCGACGGCAAGATCTTCGTATCGGAGATCCTTGACGTCATCCGCATACGGACGGGCGAAACAGGGGCCATCGCCGTCTGATCCGCCTCAACTCTCCATCAGCCTCAGGGGACGACTGTAATGACGACTGCCAAGGACATCCTGAACCAAATCAAGGAAAAGGAAGTCAAATACGTCGACGTGCGCTTCACCGACATGCGCGGCAAGATGCAGCACGTGACCTTTGACATTGATCTGGTCGATGACGATTTCCTCAACGACGGGACCATGTTCGATGGCTCCTCGATCGCCGGCTGGAAGGCGATCAACGAGTCCGATATGAAGCTGCGCCCCGATCTGTCGTCGGCCTATATTGACCCCTTCTATCAGCAGACCACCCTGTGTCTGTTCTGCGACGTGGTGAACCCCGACTCCGGCACCCCCTACGACCGGGACCCGCGCTCGATCGCCAAGTCCGCTCTGAACTTCGTCAAATCCTCAGGCATCGGCGATACGGTGTACTTCGGACCCGAAGCCGAGTTCTTCATCTTCGACGACGTGAAGTGGTCGGTCCTGCCGCATGACACCGGCTATTCCTATGACGCCACCGAACTGCCGGTGAACAGCGGCAAGGCCTATCCGGAAGGCAACATGGGGCATCGCCCGGGGCCCAAAGGAGGGTATTTCCCGGTCAACCCCGTGGACAGCGCCCAGGACCTGCGCGGCGAGATGCTGGCCGTCATGGGCGAGCTCGGCATGAAGCCGGAAAAGCACCACCACGAAGTGGCGCCCGCCCAGCACGAATTGGGCCTGAAGTTCGACACCATGATCGTCATGGCCGACCGCCTTCAGATGTACAAGTACGTGATCCACAACGTGGCGGCCGCCTACGGCAAGACCGCCACCTTCATGGCCAAGCCGATGTTCGCCGACAACGGCTCGGGCATGCACGTGCACCAATCCATCTGGGGCAACGGCAAGCCGTTGTTCGCCGGCGACAAGTACGCCGGTCTGTCGGACATGTGCCTGTGGTACATCGGCGGCATCATCAAGCACGCCAAGGCCATCAACGCCTTCTCCAACTCGACCACCAACAGCTACAAGCGTCTGGTGCCGGGCTATGAAGCGCCGGTGAAGCTGGCCTATTCGGCCCGCAACCGCTCCGCCTCGATCCGCATCCCGCACGTGGACAGCCCCAAGGGCAAGCGTCTGGAAGCCCGCTTCCCCGACCCCATGGGCAACCCCTACCTGACCTTCACCGCCCTGCTGATGGCCGGCCTGGACGGGATCATCAACAAGATCGATCCGGGCGCGCCGGCCGACAAGAACCTGTACGACCTGCCCCCCCGCGAGCAGAAGAAGATTCCGGAAGTCTGCGGCTCCCTGCGCGAAGCCCTGGAAAACCTGGACAAGGACCGCGGCTTCCTGAAGGCCGGCGGCGTGATGAACGACGACTTCATCGACGCCTATATCGAACTGAAGATGGAAGAAGTGATGCGCGTGCAGCTGCACCCGCACCCGGTCGAATTCGACATGTATTACAAGTGCTAGTTCGGCGTTAAACCTGGGGACGAACGAGGGCCGCGGGCGATCCCGCGGCCCTTTTTCATGGGCGCGCCCTACCGCCGAATCTGCACCTGGACCGGCGGCTTGGCGATGAAGTCCGTGATCGCGCTGACCACGCCCGGCGCGAGGGTCGACGTCGCATCCGGCGCCCCGGCGGGCGTCGCGGCGGTCACGTCGGTCTTCGGGACGGGGACGGTCTTGAGGGCGTGATCCACGTTGGGCAGGACCACCAAACGGATCGCGCGCGAGACATTGGCCAGCCGGCGCGCGTCATCCACGCTCACCTGGGCGTCATGATCGCCCTGGATCACCAACACCGGATAGAGGTTCTGCTGCGCCGCCACCGGATCGCGATCCAGCCAAGACATCAGATAGGGCTGCAAAGACGGGCGAAACAGCGAGGCGAGCGCCAATGGCACGTCGTTGACCGGATGGCCCGCGCGCAATTCGGTCAGAATCCTGATCGCCTGTTCGTAGGTCTGGTCGCTCAGCTGACCGCCATCCTTGGCCGCCTTCAACTGGTTCGCCAGCAGATCGCCGGCCGGCCGGCCGGCTCCCGCCGCTTCGATCACGCCGCAGGTCTTGATCTTCTGCGCGGCCAAGGCGGCGACGAGGGCGCCTTCGCCATGGCCCAGCAGCAGGATGCACTTCACCCGCGGCTGCAACGCCAGGAATTTGGCCCAGGTCTGGGTGTCCTCCACATAGGTGTCGAGCTTGAGATTGGCCTCGTCGTCCACCGCCGCCGCGCTGCCGGCGACGCCGCGCCGATCGGTGCGCAGCGAGCCTATGCCCTTGGCCGCCAAGGCTTCGGCCAGCAGCTTATAGGTGTCGGGCTTGGGTCCGGACCCGCCGGAATTGCCGTTACGATCGACGGTTCCGGAGGCGGGCACGATCAGCACGAAAGGAACGGCGTCGGTTCCTTCCGGTTTGAGCAGACTGCCGTACAGAAAGGAGTCATGGCCCCCGTCCACCCCTACCATCGCTTCCTGGGCGAAGGCCGGCGCGAGAGCGGCGGGGGCGAGGTTCAGGACGCCCGCGGCCAGGGCGACTGCGATCAGCTTTTGCATGGTCTCATCCAGTCGTGCGCCCCACGGAGCGCTTATGGACCAGGACCGACCTTCAGCGCCAGCCTGTGAACGCGTGCGGACATAGCGTCGGCGCGACCGCGCGGCTCGCAGCCATCGCTTGATCGCCGGCGCGGGCGGTTGCATACCCCAGCTCATCCGAATCGCCGCAATCTGCGCCCCCATGTCGAAGGCAGCGTCCAACAAATTGTCCCCCGCAGACCTGTTCGACGAGGCCCTCGCCCCGGCGCCGGCTTCGCCCATGCAATCTCACGCCGAGCCGTCGGCCTCCGGTTATTCGGCCAAGGACATCGAGGTCCTCGAAGGCCTGGAGCCGGTGCGCAAGCGGCCGGGCATGTATATCGGCGGCACCGACGAGCGGGCTTTGCACCACCTGTTCGCCGAGGTGCTGGACAACAGCATGGACGAAGCCGTGGCCGGTCACGCCAAGCTGATCGAGGTGCGGCTCGATGCCGACGGCGCCTTGACCGTGCGTGACGACGGCCGCGGCATTCCCGTGGACCCTCACCCGAAATACCCGGGCAAGTCAGCGCTCGAAGTCATCATGACCATGCTGCATTCGGGCGGGAAGTTCTCGGGCAAGAGCTATGAGACCTCCGGTGGCCTGCACGGGGTTGGCGTATCGGTGGTCAACGCCTTGTCCGAACGGCTGGACGTGCGGGTGTGGCGCGACGGCTACGAGTGGAAGCAGAGTTTTTCGCGCGGCAAGCCTGTGGGTGAGCGCGAGCGCCTTGGCCCCTCGCGCAAACACGGAACCGCCATCACTTTCCTGCCCGACCCGTCCATCTTCGGCGAAGGCGCGGCGCTCAAGCCCGCGCGCCTGCACCGCATGGCCCGCTCCAAGGCCTATCTGTTCCGCGGCGTGGAAATCCGCTGGTCCTGCGCGCCTGAAAAGATTCAAGACGCCACGCCGGCCGAGGCGGTGTTCCACTTCCCCAACGGTTTGGCCGACTTTCTGGCCGAACGGACCGAAGGCGTGGAGTCGGTCACGCCCATGTTCAGCGGCCGCATCGAGCGAAAAGGCGAAGGCGGCGCCGTGGAATGGGCGGTGACCTGGAGCGCTCAAGGCTTCGGCGAGGCCGACGGCTTCATGCAGTACTATTGCAACACCGTGCCGACGCCCGAAGGCGGCACGCACGAAGCGGGCCTGCGCGCGGCCCTGACCCGTGGCTTGAAGGCCTATGCCGATCTCACCGGTGAAAAACGCGCTGGCCTGATCACCGCCGAGGACGTGATCTCCGGCGCCGGCGCCCTGATCTCGGTCTTTGTCCGCAATCCGGAATTCCAGGGCCAGACCAAGGAGCGTCTGTCCTCCGCCGACGCCCAACGCCTGGTGGAAGCGGCCCTGCGCGATCCCTTCGATCACTGGCTGACCGCCGCGCCCAAGACGGCCGACCGTTTGCTCGAGTTCGTGATCGAGCGCGCCGAGGAACGGCTCAAACGGCGCAAGGACAAGGAAGTGGCGCGCGCTTCGGCCACGCGCAAGCTGCGTCTGCCGGGCAAGCTTGCCGACTGCGCCGACGCCGCCGCGGCCGGGGCGGAGCTGTTCATCGTCGAGGGCGACAGCGCGGGCGGCTCGGCCAAGCAGGCGCGCAACCGGCGCAACCAGGCGATCTTGCCCCTGCGTGGCAAGATCTTGAACGTGGCCTCCGCGACCGGTGAAAAGGCCGACCAGAATCGGGAGCTGTCCGATCTGATGCTGGCCCTGGGGGTCCAGGGCGGCTCGCGCTTCCGCGAAGAAGACCTGCGCTACGAACGCATCGTGATCATGACCGACGCCGACGTGGACGGCGCCCACATCGCCTCTCTGCTGATCACCTTTTTCTACCGGACCATGCCCGGGCTGATCCGCGCGGGACGCCTCTATCTCGCCCTGCCGCCGCTTTACCGGATCAGCCACGGCGGCAAGACGGTTTACGCACGCGACGATCAACACAAGGACGAGCTGTTGGCTGCCGATTTCAAAGGCAAGAAGCCGGATATCGGCCGCTTCAAGGGGCTGGGCGAAATGAATCCGATCCAGCTCAAGGAGACCACCATGGATCCCGCCAGCCGCACCCTGGCGCGGGTCACCCTGCCCCGCTCCGAAGAGGTTGTGGCGTCGCTGGTCGAGACCTTGATGGGCCGCAAGCCCGAGCTGCGATTCCGCTTTATCCAGGAGAACGCCGAATTTGCCGCTGACGACCTCGATCTCTAGGTCAGATAAAGCCTTTTCGACGGCGGCTCAGATTGACAAGAGCCCATGAAATCTTATGTTCCGACTGCATTCGCCGGACCTAACGGATCGATGGCGCCCAGGCATTGGGCTCGATTCGCCGGCTAGATCAGCAGGACATGACAAGCTTTTCCGACCTGGGGCTCAGCCCCGAAGTGCTTCAGGCCGTCATTGACGCCGGCTACGATACGCCAACCCCGATCCAGGCCCAGGCAATTCCGGTGGCTCTGGCCGGGCGTGATGTGCTGGGCATAGCCCAGACGGGCACCGGCAAGACCGCGGCCTTCACCCTGCCCATGATCGACCGCCTGGCGGCCGGTCGCTCCAAGGCCCGTATGCCGCGCTCGCTGGTCATCGCGCCGACCCGCGAACTGGCGGATCAGGTGGCGGCCTCCTTCGAGAAATACGCCAAGGGCCGCAACCTGAGCTGGGCTCTGCTCATCGGCGGCGTTTCCTTCGCCGACCAGGAACGCAAATTGGACCGCGGCGTGGACGTGCTCATCGCCACCCCCGGCCGTCTGCTCGATCACTTCGAGCGTGGCAAACTGCTGCTCACCGGCGTGCAGATCATGGTGGTCGACGAAGCCGATCGCATGCTGGACATGGGGTTCATCCCGGACATCGAGCGCATTTTCAAGCTGACCCCCGCCAAGAAGCAGACCCTGTTCTTCTCGGCCACCATGCCGCCCGAGATCACCCGGCTGACGGCGCAGTTCCTCAACGAACCGGTGCGTATCGAGGCCAGCCGGCCGGCGACCACGGGCGAAAACATCAGCCAATTCCTGGCGCGCATCCCCTCCTCCGACCCGGCGGCCAAGCGCATGGCGCTCAGGGCCCTGGTCGAGCGGGCGGACGTGAAAAACGGCATCGTGTTCTGTAATCGCAAGAGCGAGGTCGACGTGGTCGCCAAGTCGCTCAAGCAGCACGGCTTCGACGCCGCCGCCATCCACGGCGATCTGGATCAGAGCGTGCGCACCCGCACCTTGGAGAACTTCCGCAAGGGCGAGCTTCGCCTGCTGGTGGCCTCCGACGTCGCCGCGCGCGGGCTGGATATCCCCGACGTCAGCCATGTCTTCAATTTCGACGTGCCGCATCACGCCGACGACTATGTGCACCGGATCGGCCGCACCGGCCGGGCGGGCCGGTCGGGCCAGACCTTCATGATCATAACCCCAGCCGACAGCCGCGGCCTGGACAAGGTCTTGAAATTGATCGGCAAGGCGCCGGCTGAGGTTGTTCTGGACCTTGATTTCAGCCAGGCGCGCAGCGAACCGCGCGGACGCGAGCGGGACCGCGGCCGCGGTCAAGGCCGCAGCGAACCCCGAGACGCGCCGCGTGCTGAGGCCCCCGCCCAGGATACGCCGCCTGCAATGGCGCCCAAGCCTGTCCCGCCACCCTCGCCGGCTCCGCCGGCTCCGCGCAAAGAACGCGCGGCCGCCCGCCCTCGGCCTGAGCCCGCCCCGGAATCGCAGGCTCGCGGACCGCGAGAGCGCGACGACGATGGCAGCGTCGTCGGCTTTGGCGCCGATACGCCCGCATTCCTCATGCGGGCGCCGCCCCGGCCCTCGGTGGCGGCTCAGGACGACTGAATCTCCAACAAGACTTGCCGATAAAAAAATAGCTCTTTCGGCTAGGGGCGAGACTGGAATTTAACTTCAGTTTCAGCACTTGTCTTTTAGGCTCGCCCTATATGAGCCGAGGTCCCGGGGAGCCTGCCTTTATGTCTGCTGAAGTCGAGGTCATCCTACGCAGCCCGGACTCCTATGGCGTGGCCCGCAAGGCGCTCGAATTGATGGAGCTCCATAAGGTTTGGCCGACTCCGATCAACTACGAACTGTGGACTTATTGCATCGGCGATCCCGATGGACCGCTGGCCACTGAGATCAGGCGCCTGCTGTCGGGCGGCGAACCGATCACGGAGGCGGTCAGCGAAGACCTCGCCGCCGCCTACCTACCCAAAGGCAAGGTCAACGAGCAGATTCGCGATGCCGGCGATCAGTTGAGCCGCGAGTTGGAGACGGTCGCCAAGGCCATCGAAGAGGCCTCGCGATCCAGCGAGACCTACGGCGCCACCCTGGCCGACGCCAGCAAGGAACTGACCCAGGATCAGGGCGCCGACGCGGTCCGTAAGCTGGTGAATCATCTGTCGGAAGCCACCCGCCGGGTCCAGCGTGAAAACAAATCGCTGGAAAAACGCCTTAAGGACTCCACGTCCGAGGTCGGCCGTCTGAAGGAACATCTGGAGCAGGTGCGGCGCGACGCCACTACCGATTCCCTGACCAATCTCGCCAACCGCAAGGCGTTCGACGAGGAACTGGCCCGCGCGCGCGAGGATTCCCAGGCGACGGGTAACTCCTTGTGCCTGGCCGTCCTGGATATCGACCATTTCAAGCGGTTCAATGACACCTGGGGCCACCAGACGGGCGATCAGGTGCTGCGTTACGTCGCCAGCGTCATTGGCCGACTGGCGGCCCCGCCCCGTTTCGCCGCCCGTTACGGCGGCGAGGAATTCGGCATGCTGTTCCCCAGTGAAAGCGTCGCCGAGGTCTGTCAGGTTCTGGAAGAAATTCGAGAGGAAGTGGCCTCGCGCCTGCTGCGTCGGCGCTCGACCAATGAGGAATTGGGCGCCATCACCATCTCGGCGGGGATGGCTCAGCTACATCCCAATGAACCGGTGGTTTGCCTGATCGAGCGCGCCGACGCCGCGCTTTATGCTTCCAAGCGAGGCGGTCGCAACCGTGTGACCAATGCCGAGGAGCTAGCCGTAGGCGCCGCAGCTTAGGGCCTAATTCCGGCCCTGCTCCTCGACCGCCACGGGCGTGATCGTGACGCTTTCCCCGCAGCCGCAGGCGTCGGTCTGGTTGGGATTTCTGAACACGAACTTGGAGGCCAGCTTGCTGGTCTCGTAATCGATCTGCGAACCCAGCAGGAACAGCACCGCCTTGGGTTCGACCAGGATGCGCACGCCCTTGTCCTCGACCACCTCATCCAGAGGATAGGCCGCCTCGGCGTACTCCAAGGTGTACTCCATGCCGGCGCAGCCGCCGTTCTTCACCCCGACCCGCAGGCCGGCATAGGGCTTCTCGGCCCGGTCCATGATCTCGCGCACGCGCTCGGCGGCCCGTTCGGTCAGGCTGACGATCTGGGCCCGGGGCCGGCGAGCGCGCGGCTGGATGTCGGAAGTTTGCATGCTAAGCCTCAGAACATATTGAGTTGTAGCTTGGCTTCATCAGACATGCGCGAAGGGTCCCATGGCGGATCGAACACCAGGTTCACCGCGCAGCCTGTCACGCCGTCCACCTTCAGCACCGCATCCCTGACCCATTCGGGCATCTCGCCGGCCACCGGGCAGCCGGGCGCGGTCAAGGTCATCTCGATGGCCACGGCGCGCTCGTCCGACACATCGACTTTGTAGATCAGGCCCAGCTCGTAGATATCCACCGGGATTTCCGGATCATAGACCGTCTTGAGTTGCTCGATCAGTTGATCGGTCAGCACGTCAAGCTCGCCCTGGCTGGGCGGGTTCAAGGACGGATTGTTGGCGGCGTCATCCATGGCGATTCAGGCTCTAGGCAAAGAAACTGTGGGCCTTGATCAAGGCGTCGACAAAGGCGTCGGCCTCCTCAAGGGTGTTATATAGGGCGAAGGAAGCGCGGGCGCTCGAGGTCAGGCCAAACCGGCGCATCAGCGGTTCGGCGCAGTGGGTTCCGGCGCGCACGGCCACGCCGTAGCGGTCGAGGATCTGGGCGATATCGTGGGCGTGGGCGCCCTCCACGGCGAAGGAGAAGATCGCGCCCTTGCCCGGCGCCTGGCCGATCTCGGTCAGCCAATGGGCGCCGTCCAGGCCCGCCTTGATCCGGCGATAGAGCGCCGCCTCATGCTGGGCGATGGCGCGGCGATCCAGGGTCGCCAGCCAGTCGATGGCGGCGCCCAGGCCGATGGCCTCCAGGATAGGCGGCGTGCCCGCCTCGAAGCGATGCGGCGGCGCGGCGTAGGTTATCTCACTCTCGCTCACAGAGGCGATCATGTCGCCGCCCCCTTGATAGGGCGGCAGAGCCTGCAACCGCTCGGCCTTGCCGTACAGCACGCCGATGCCGGTGGGTCCGTACAGCTTGTGGCCGGAGAAGGCGTAGAAATCCACGTCCAGGTCCCGCACGTCCACGCGCTCGTGCACGATGGCCTGGGCGCCGTCCAGCAGCACCGGAACCCCCGCCGCGTGGGCGGCGTCGACGATGGCCTTGGCCGGATTGATGGTGCCCAGCACATTGGACATATGGGTCAGGGCGACCATGCGGGTCCTGGGCCCCAGCATGTTGATATAGGCCGCGAAATCCAGACTGCCGTCGTCCAGCACGGGCGCGAAGCGCAGCACCGCGCCCAGTCGTTCGCGCAGGAAGTGCCAGGGCACGATGTTGGCGTGGTGCTCCATCTGGGAGACGATGATCTCGTCGCCCGGCCGAATGGATTGGCCCAGACCCGCAGCCACCAGATTGATCGATTCCGTGGTCCCCTTGGTGAACACGATCTCATTGACGCTGGCGGCATTGACCAGCCCCTGCACGCTGCGGCGCGCGGCCTCATAGGCGTCGGTGGTCTCATTGGCCAGGGTGTGCAGGCCGCGGTGCACATTGGCGAAGGAATGCTCCATCGCCCCGGTCATGGCGTCGATCACCGCCCGCGGCTTCTGGGCCGAGGCGCCGCTGTCCAGATAGATCAGCGGCTTGCCATGCACCTGCCGTTGCAGAATCGGGAACTGGGCGCGGACGGCCTCAACGTCGAAGGTGTTCAGGTCCTGGACTGGCGCGTTCATGCCAGGGCCTCCAGCCTGCGGGCGACCCACGCCTGCACAGCGGCGCGCGCGCCGTCATGTTCGATCCGATCGACCACCTCGCCGACGAAGGCTTGCATCAGGAGGGCGCGGGCCTCCGCCTCAGGCAGGCCGCGTGAGCGCATATAGAACAAGGCGGCGTCATCCAGCGAACCCACCGTGTTGCCGTGGGCGCAGGACACCTCGTCGGCATAGATCTCCAGCTCGGGCTTGGCGTCGATCTCCGCACCGTCATTGAGCAGCAGGGCGTGGTGGCCCATGCGCGCGTCCGTGCGGTCCGCGCCTTCCTCCACCAGGATGCGGCCCTGGAAGACGCCGCGCGCCTGATCCTTGGCCAGGCCCTTGGTGAGCTGGCGGGTGGTCCCGTCGGGCGCGGTGTGGGCCAGCACCGTGGTCAGGTCCGCGTGGCGCTTGCCATCCAGAAGGTAGAGGCCGTCCAGCCGCACATCCGCTCCGCCGCCCGGATGGCGCACCTCGGTCTCGTGGCGCTGCAGGCGTGCGCCCGAGCAAACCACGGTCTGCGCCAATCGAGCGCCGGGCTGCAATTCGATCTCACTGCGGCTGATGGAAATGGCGTCCGCCGGCTCATCCACCAGCACGATCCGCTCCAGCCGCGCGCCTGCGCCCAGGCTGATCGCCAGGGAAAAGCCCGACACATAGGCCGAGCCTTGGCCCTCATAGGTCTCGATCAGGGTCAGGTCCGCGCCGGGCTCCAGGTCGAGCGTGAGAGCGCTCTGGTGCAGGGTGTGCTCGGCGTCTGAGACAATGCGCAGGCGCAGAGTAATGGGTGCGCCAGCCACGGCGAGGAAGCCCTTCGCCTCGGCCCGGCCATTGAGCACCAAAATCTCATGATCGGCCTCGACATCGACCAGCGGCGGCGGCCCGGTCGGCCGTGAAGCCTCCGGCGAGGCCCCGGGGATTTCCCGGATCGCCGCGCGCAGGTCGCTGTAGCGCCAGGCCTCGTCGCGGCGGCTGGGCAGCAGCGAGGCGTCGCGCGCCTTGATGGCCTGCATCAGGCTCATGCGGCGGCCTTCGCGTACTGATCGTAACCCTTAGCTTCCAGCTCCAGAGCCAGTTCGGGCCCGCCCGAGGCGACGATGCGGCCGCCGGCCAGCACATGCACCCGGTCGGGTTTGATGTAGTCCAAAAGGCGCTGGTAGTGGGTGATCACCAGCATGGAACGATCCGGCGAACGCATGGCGTTGACGCCTTCGGAGACAATGCGCAGGGCGTCGATATCCAGGCCGGAATCGGTCTCGTCGAGGATCAGCAGGCGCGGAGAAAGCATCGCCATTTGAAGGATTTCCATGCGCTTCTTCTCACCGCCGGAGAAGCCGACATTGAGCGGCCGCTTGAGCATGTCGAAGTCGATCTTCAGCTTGCCGGCTGCTTCGCGCGCCAGCTTGAGGAACGCCGGCGCCGACACCTCGCCCTCGCCCCTCGCCTTGCGCTGGGCGTTGAGCGCCGCGCGGATGAAGGTGAGTGTAGGAACACCAGGAATTTCAAGTGGATACTGGAAGGATAGAAACACGCCCTTGGCCGCCCGCTCATTGGGCTCCAGCGCCAGCAGGTCCTCGCCGTCCAGCGTGGCCATACCTTCGGTCACCTCATAGCCGGCCCGCCCCGCCAAGGTATAGGAAAGGGTCGACTTGCCCGCCCCGTTGGGACCCATGACAGCGTGCACCTCGCCCGCCGGAACCTGCAGCGACAGCCCCTTGATGATCTCTTTGTCGCCGATGGAGACATGTAGGTTTTCGATGGAAAGCATTGTCATTCCTAAATTATCGTCATCCAACGGGCGGCCGAAGGCCGAACCGGGGGACCCAAGCGAGGCGTCCGATCGGCCAGCGCGGCTTGGGTACCCCGGATCGCGGTACTGGCGACCGTGGGATGACGGATGGGGGTATGGCTCATCCCACGCTCCCCTCGAGCGAGATCGCCACCAGCTTCTGGGCCTCCACGGCGAACTCCATGGGCAGCTCCTGCAGCACCTCGCGCACGAAGCCGTTGACCAGCAGGGACACCGCCTCCTCCTGCCCCAGCCCGCGCTGCATGGCGTAGAACAGCTGGTCCTCCGATAGGCGGGTTGTGGTGGCCTCGTGCTCGAAGTGGGCCGAAGCGGTGCGCGCCTCGATGTAGGGCGTGGTGTGGGCCGCCGCGTGCTTGCCGATGAGCAAGCTGTCGCACTGGGTGAAATTGCGCGCGCCACTGGCCTTCTGGTGGGCCGAGACCAGGCCCCGATAGGTGTTGGACGAACGGCCCGCCGAAATGCCCTTGGAGATGATGCGCGAGCGGCTGCCCTTGCCCAGGTGGATCATCTTGGTGCCGGTGTCGGCCTGCTGGCGCCCGTTGGTCACGGCGATGGAATAGAACTCGCCCACCGAGTCCTCGCCCTTGAGGATGCAGGACGGGTACTTCCAGGTGATGGCCGAGCCGGTCTCCACCTGGGTCCACGACACCTTGGAGCGGTCGCCGCGGCAATCGGCGCGCTTGGTCACGAAGTTGTAGATGCCGCCCTTGCCCTCGCTGTCGCCAGGGTACCAGTTCTGCACCGTGGAATATTTGATCTGGGCGTCATCCAGGGCCACCAGCTCGACCACGGCGGCGTGCAGCTGGTTCTCGTCGCGCATGGGGGCGGTGCAGCCCTCCAGGTACGAAACATAGGCGCCCTTGTCGGCGATAATCAGGGTGCGCTCGAACTGGCCGGTGTTCTCGGCATTGATGCGGAAATAGGTGCTGAGCTCCATCGGACAGCGCACGCCCGGCGGCACATAGACGAAGGAGCCATCGGAAAAGACCGCCGCGTTCAGGCAGGCGAAATAGTTGTCCGACGCCGGCACCACCGAACCAAGGTACTGTTTCACCAGCTCCGGGTGCTCGCGCACGGCCTCCGACATGGAGCAGAAGATCACCCCCGCCCCCGCCAGCTCCTTCTTGAAGGTGGTCGTCACCGAAACGCTGTCGAACACCGCGTCCACCGCGTACCTGGGCGCGCCCTGCACGCCGGCCAGCACCTCCTGCTCGCGCAGGGGAATACCCAGCTTGGCGTAGGTCTCCAAAAGCTGCGGATCGACCTCGTCCAGGCTCATGGGCCCGGCCCGGGCCTTGGGCGCGGCGTAGTAATACAGATCCTGGTAGTCGATCTTGGGGTAATGCACCCGCGCCCAGGTCGGCTCTTCCATGGCCTGCCAGCGCTCGAACGCCTCAAGACGCCCCTGCAGCATCCACTCCGGTTCGCCCTTCTTGGCCGAGATGAAGCGCACGGTGTCGGCGTTCAGGCCCTTGGGCGCGAAGTCCTGGGCGATGTCGGTGACAAAGCCGTGCTTGTACTTGTCGCCTTCCAGCGAGGCGACGTGTTCCACGGTCTGGGTGACGGCGGCCATGGGCTAAGCTCCCGCGTACTGAGGTTGGGGCCGGGCGCCGTGGCGCTCGACGTGGCGGGCATAGGCGGCGAGCCAGGCATCGGCGAAGCGGTCCCAGTCTTCGGCGCGCGTGGCCCAGCCGCCGGACACGCGCAGAACGTAGGGCGCAAGCTCTTCGTGGCCCATGGCCTCGACGATGCGGCTCGGCTTGACCTTGCCCGAGGTGCAGGCCGCGCCCGCCGAGACCAGCACCCCCGCCAGGTCCATCTGCATGACCTGCATCTCCGAGGCGAATCCCGGCGCGGCCAGGCACAGAACGGCCCCCAGGCGCGGCGCGCCCTGCCCCAGCACCGTCACGCCCGCCTCGTCCACCAGGCGTTCCGCCACGGCGTCGCGCCACGCCGAAAAACCGGCGTCCTGATGCGACAGCTCGGACTTGGCAATCCGCGCCGCCGCGCCAAATCCGGCGATCCCGGCCAGGTTTTCCGTGCCGGCGCGCAAGCCCCGCTCCTGACCGCCGCCGTGCAGGCTGGGCGACAGCTTGGCGCGGGCGCCGTAAGCCAGGGCGCCGACGCCCTGAGGTCCGCCGATCTTGTGCGCCGACAGGCTCAGAGTATCAGCGCCCAGGGCCTTGAAATCGATGGCCATCTTGCCAGCCGCCTGAACCGCGTCCACATGCAGCCAACCTGCGGCCTCGCGCACCAGAGCGGCGGCTTCAGCCACCGGCTGGATCACGCCCGTTTCATTGTTGGCGAGCATCAGGGCCACGAAAGGGGCGCCCTCGGCGGGATTCCAGGCCCCAAGGCGGGTCTTGAGCCAGGTGAGATCGGCGACGCCGCGGCCGTCCACAGGCCAAAGCTCGACGGCGGCGCCGGACGCCTGCGCGCCAGCCAGCACCGTTTCGTGCTCGGTGGCGCTCACGATAAGCCGCCGCGCCCCGGCCTTCACCGCGCTGTGGATGGCCAGGGCGTTGGCCTCAGCGCCGCCGCTGGTGAACACGATGGCGCCGCTCCCGCAGCCAGCCAGGGCCGCCACGTCCAGGCGCGCCTGTTCCACCACCGCCCGAGCGGCCCGTCCGGCGGCATGCACCGAAGAGGGGTTGCCGCCCACCCGCAGCGCCGCGACCACGGCGGCCTCGGCCTCGGGCCTGATCGGCGCGGTGGCGTTGTAATCAAGATAGATGTGTTCAGCCGTCATTAGGCCGCCTCGGTCCGGCGCGCATTCAGCCGTCCGGCAATGACATCCTCAAGGGACACGCCCGCCAGGAAGTCATGGATGTGATCGCCCAGAGCCTCCCACAGGTCGTGGGTCAGGCAACGCTCGCCTCCAGGCATGCAACCGGTGCTCTTGGAGGTGCAGCGCACCGCCTGGGTCGATTCGTCCACGGCCGCGACAATGTCGGCGATGGCCGTCTCGGCGGCCGAATGCGCCAGGCGATAGCCGCCGCCGGGCCCGCGCACGCTGTTGACCAGACCGCGCCGGCGAAGCTGGGTGAAAAGTTGCTCCAGATAGGCCAAGGACAGGTCCTGGCGTCGGGATATTTCGGCCAGGGATACGGCGCGCGGCGGCTCGGCGGCGATGGAATGACGCGCCAAATCGGCCATGGCCATGACAGCGTAACGGCCTTTGCTGCTGAGGCGCATGATCGCTCCTTTGAACCTAACGGCGAGCGCGCAGAAAACCCGCGCAACCGGCGCAGCCTGTGTTACAAACCGCGCCTTCGTCTGGGGTCGCCCCCACGGCGAACGAGTTGAATTTAAGAAGCCCGACTAAATTAGTCAAGTATTACCGCCGGGGCCAAATCCGGTGATCGACAACGTTCTGTGGAGAGCCCATGCCTGAGGTTGTTCTGTCCGGCGCCGCCGGCCGGATCGAGGGACGATATTCCCCGGGAAAGACGGAAACGGCGCCTATCGCCCTGATCCTGCATGCTCACCCCAAGGCCGGCGGGCATATGAACAACCCGGTTTCGGTTCAACTCTTTCATCTGTTCATGAAGCGGGGCTTTTCCACGCTGCGCTTCAATTTCCGGGGCGTGGGACGCAGCCAGGGCGAATTCGACTCCGGCATCGGCGAGCTGGCCGATGCGGCCACCGCGCTGGACTGGCTGCAGACGACCAATCCCACCGCCTCGCAATGCTGGGTCGCCGGCTATAGCTTTGGCGCCTGGGTCAGCATGCAGCTTCTGATGCGCCGGCCGGACACCGATGGGTTCATCTCTGTCTCGCCGCCCACCAATATGTACGATTTCAGCTTCCTGGCGCCGTGCCCGGCCTCGGGCCTGATCCTGCATGGCTCGGCCGACACCGTCGTGCCGCCGGTGGAAGTGGAGCGGGTGGTGTCCAAGCTGCGCACCCAGAAGGGCATCGTGATCGACTATGAACTGGTCGAGAACGCGAGCCACTTCTGGCAGGAGCACATGGGCGACGTGGAGCGGCGCGTGGGGGCCTATCTGGATAAGCGGCTGGAGGCCAAGCCCGCCTGACCGGCTAAGAGCATGATGGGTTTAGGCGGAATCGCCTAAACGCTGAATCGTGCCCTAGATTCAAATATGGTGAGCCGGATTCAGACTTCGAGAGAAGTCATCCGGTTCTATCCTGACGTGATCCGGCCGCCGGTCATGGACGCAGGCACGCCCGTAGTCCCCGGAAAGCTGATCGCCAGACCTCGCCAGGTGCGCACGGCCAGATAGGCGAAGGCCTCGGCCTCGATCGCATCCCCGCGCCAGCCCTGATCCTCGGCGGTGGACACCGCAACGCCCGCCTTCTGGCGGATGGCCTCAAGCAGCACCGGATTATGGCGCCCGCCGCCCGTGACGACGATCTGGCTCGGGCGCTCCGGACTGGCCTGCACCCCTATGGCCACGGCGGCGGCGGCAAAGGCGGTCAAGGTGGCCGCGCCGTCCTGCAGCGACAGATGCTCCACCGGCTCCAGCGAAAAGTCGTAGCGATCGAGGGATTTGGCGCCCCGCGTCGCAAAATACGGGTGATCGAGGTAAGCCTTCACCACATCCTCATGCACCCGCCCGGCCCTGGCCAGGGCGCCGCCTTCGTCCAGCCGCCGGTCGGTGCGGGCCTGCACCCACAGGTCGATCATGCCGTTGGCCGGCCCCGTGTCGAAGGCCGTCAGCGTTCCGTCCCGGCCCGCCAGGGTGAT
>Ga0182013_10001603_pt1 | contig 30670 bp, 27 predicted proteins | sample 612S2MmetaG_FD_120487 | JGI IMG/M metagenome (GOLD analysis project Ga0182013, IMG submission 120487) | Permafrost microbial communities from Stordalen Mire, Sweden - 612S2M metaG | ecosystem: Environmental > Terrestrial > Soil > Wetlands > Permafrost | place: Sweden: Stordalen | collected... | reverse complement strand
GATCCGTATTCGGCGCAGTATTACTGGCCCGGGCGCGGACAGATGGAAATCATCACCAAGTCGACAGCGGACCGTTATCACGGCCAGTTCAATTTTCTTTTCCGCGATTCAGACCTGAACGCGCAGAATGCCCTGGCACCGACGAAGCCGTTTGAAGAGCGCCAGACCTACGAAGGCCACGTGACCGGGCCGATTCCGCACTCGCCGAAGACAAGCTTTCTGGGCTCGTTCAATCGCGTTCTCTACGATCAGGACTCGGTAATCAGCGCAACGATTGTTCCCACAGCGGAGGATCCTTCTGGCGCGTATCAAGCAAACGTTTACACACCTTCGCGCGACACAGAGTTCAGCACACGCATTGCGCACAAGTTCAGCGATGGCACGTCGGGCTACGCGCAATACAGCTACCAGGATGCGACCGCGCAGAATCAGGGCGTGGGCGGACAATCACTGGCCAGCGCCGGCTATGCCAACGATTTTCGAGAAGACGATTTTGTGGCGCACCTCGACCAGACTCTCTCGGCATTCATGCTGAACCAGGTTTCCGTCGTTGGCGAGCGCGACACGGTGCATAACAGTAACGTGGTTGAAGCTCCGCAAATCAGCGTGGCGGGCGATTTTGTTTCCGGCTCGGCGCAGACAGACTCAATTGCGACCGAATATAACGTCCGCCTCTACGACATGCTCACGTGGACGCGCGGACGCAACCTGCTCAAGATCGGCGCGGGGACGCCGCACATCGATCGCCGCGCCTACGACGACAACACCAACCAGCTCGGGACCTATACCTTCGGTCCGACGCTTGCCGCCGACGGCGTTACGGTGCTGCAGACGGCGCTCCAGAACTACCAGAACAAGCTCCCCTCTGGATTCAGCCAGAACACCGGCGACGTGCACTTTGTCTATCACCAGCAGGAGATGGGAGCATTTATTCAGGATCAGTTCAAAGTCAATGACCGTTTCAGCATCACGCCGGGACTGCGCTATGACTGGCAGAATTTTCTGGCGACGCGCCGCCTCGGATTCTCGCCGCGCGTGAGCTTTGCGTGGCTGCTGAGTGAAAAGTCGAAGACCGTTGTTCGCGGCGGAGGCGGCATCTACTACGACCGCGTCGGGTCGGGGCCACTGCTCGACCTGGCCCGCTACGGCGATGCGAGGCGGCGAGCGCTAGTGCTCTCGCTCAATCCCGCGACGCTGCCGTCGACAGGATGCGTGCCCATTACCAACTGCTTCGCACTCACGGCGCAGCCGCCCTCGCTGGTGCAGCTTGAGCCGAACGCCAAGCTTCCCTATCAGGTGCAATACGGTGTCTCGATCGAGCGCCAGCTCGGCGAGAAGGCGACCGGCGTGGTGAGCGTGTATTCGGCGCGCGGCATCGACAGCTTCCGCTCAGTGGATGTGAACGCGCCCACGCCTGAATCGGGCTACACCGTGCGGCCTGACCCCGCTTATGGACGCATCCGGGAGATGCAGTCTGAGGCCTACTGGGAAGGCGACGGGATGGACATCTCGTACCGCGGCCGCCTGAACAAGTACTTCAGCGGATTCGGGCGCTACACCTGGTCCCATTACGACTCAAACACCGGCGGCATTGGCTGGTTCCCGCAAAACCAGTACGACCCCAACGACGAATGGTCGCGCACCAACTGGGATCGGCGCAATCGCCTGGGGATGTATGCCATGTTCCAGCCGGAGAGCGTCTTCAATCTTTCTGCCGGCATCTTCGCCAACCAGGGCACGCCTTGGACGGTGCTGACCGGCACGGATGCTTATGGCGACGACCTCTTCAACACGCGCCCCGAGGGCGTAGCGCGCAACTCGGAGACCATGCCGTCGTATGTCGACCTCGACCTGCGCTGGGGCCACGACTTCGCCATCACCCCCAATAAAGATGAAGAAGCGCCACGCGTGGGCTTCTCTGCCGGTGCGTTCAATGTGCTGAATCACCCCAATGCAACGAGTGTGGACACGGTGGAGAGCTCCCCGCAGTTCGGCGAAGTTACCGCTGTCGCTCCACCGCGGCGGATTCAGCTCGGCATGCGCTTCCAGTTCTAGGGCAGTCCTTTCCCACCCATCCGCGATAAAACTGCGGATGGATGGGGCACCCGCATTCTGCGATATTTGGACTCCGACCCAGCCGGATGCACCGCAGGTGCCTGCCGCATCGCCAGGTGGTCAGTCCGCTATTGCGCCGATGGAGTGCAACCAGGTTTCTACCAGTTGCGTCCAGGCTGTCGCCGGATACTTTGTTTTGCGAAGCCCAAAGGCGTGGCCACCTTCTGCATAGGAGTGGAATTCGACCGGCACCTTCGCCTTGAGCAGCGCTGCATAGTAGCTCACGGAATCCCAGATGGTGTCGACGCTATCGTTTTCGTTTTGCAGCAAAAACGTCGGCGGAGTTTGGGCGGAAATACGACTGGCGATGTCGGGGTTGAGAGCCAGGGTTCCTTCCCTTCTTGAGAGATGGCCGGGATAAAGAGCCACCGCAAAGTCGGGGCGGCAGCTCTCCTGATCGGCGCCGTCAACAGCAGCATAAAGACGCTTATCGAAGTGGACGCTTACAGCCACCGCGAGATGGCCGCCGGCGGAGAACCCGAGAACGCCAATCTTGTGTGGATCGATGTGCCATTCCGCAGCGCGCGATCGCACGAGACTTATGGTTCTTTGCGCATCTTCGAGAGCGATGGGCGACTGCGGATAGGCGCCCCAATTGGGAGCCGAACGAGGCGCCGGGACACGATACTTCAGCAGAATGCACGTCACGCCGATGGGCGCGAGCCAATCGCAGACCTCGCTGCCCTCAAGATCGATGGCGAGAATCTCGTAGCCGCCACCCGGAAACACAATGACCGCCGCGCCGGTGTTCTTGCCTTGCGCGGGATATACCGTCAACGTGGGTATGGCAACCTGCTCCACAGACAGCCACGGCTTGCCTGCCACGTAATCCTGCGCACCCGTACTCTTGACCGTCTCCGGCCTGTTGCTTGGCCGTGCATCCGGAATAGCTCCAGGCCAAATCGGAATTTGTGTGTGGCCCGCGGATGGCTGCCAGACAGTTTGGGCATAAACAGCGCTCGTTATGCAAAGTAGACAAGCTGCCGTCAGAAACTTCATTGGGTTCATTTTCGACATTCGCATATCGCGCCGGTGTTTGCAGACTAACCGTTCGCGTCACAAGTTTCGGAGTCGGCGGGAGTATCGATTTCGGTTCCTGCCGAACAACCCTTAAGTCGGGTTACAGCATGTCCTCAGGGGCGGCATATTTAGTTCTGAACTTGCTCCGATGTCCAAAAGCGAGGCACCGGGGGCACCAAGGGCTTTTTAGCGCTTCGGGGAACTTTTCCAGGGCATGTGGCGTACCCTTGAGAGTGGAGCCTCCAATGACCCCGCGCTTGCTTTCCCTGCTTCTTCTTGGCGTCGGTCTGGCGACTGCGTCGGTACCGGCGCGCGCAGACCAGGATGCCGTCCAATTCTTCTCCAACATCAACGTCTCCCAGGGATCCACTGTCCACGACGCAGTCTGCTTCTTCTGCAGCGTCAACCTGGAAGGCAAGGCCACGGGCGATGTTGTCGTGTTTTTCGGCAACACCCATGTATCGAGCGAGTCGCAACATGACGTGGTGAACTTTTTCGGCAACGTTACAGCCGACGACAATGCCAACATCGGCAACAACGTGGTGAGCATCTTCGGCAATGTGCGCCTGGGCGAGAACGTTCACGTGGGTGAAGACCTGGTCTCGATGTTCGGCGTCTTGCACACAGGTCAAGGTGTTTCAGTCGATGGAGACCGCGTGGTGCAACCGGCGATTGTCTTCTTCGGCCCCTTCATCTTCCTTGTCGCGGTGATCATTCTTGTGGTGCGCGAATACCGCGCGTATCGCCGCAGGCTTTTTCTCCGCGGATACCAGTTCCCTCCCCGTCTGTAGAAACATCCGTCGCTTCCATCCCGAGGCAACTTCCCCAACCTCGGTTTCCTCAGCCTCTTGAAATATTTTGAACATGTTCATTTTTGTCTTGCAATCGACCCCGGAGTCGTCTTACTCTATTTTTGAACATGTTCAACATTGCGATTGGAGGACCCATGTACCTGGCTCACTACTACATCGTCTACTCCGTTCTCTGCATGGCGCTCATCGTCTTCCTGGCGGTGGTCCTGCACCGCGCCGGCAACCACTTCCTCCCCGACACGTTTCCCGGCCATCCGGAACTGGTCCGTGGCGTCTCCCACATGCTGTACATTGGCTTTTACCTCGTGTCTTTCGGGTACGTAACCCTCACGATGCAGACGTTCATGCCTATGGACACAATTGCGCAGGTTGCTTATGTCATCACTTACAAGGCGGGGAGTTTTCTGCTCCTGCTGGGCTGCCTGCACTTCTTCAACCTGTTTCTGCTGTTGTTGGTTCGGCGTCGCGGCGCGGCTTTGGCTACGCCGGCGGCATCGTGAAGGCCATGGCCCGCCCATCAGTCAAATCCGAAGCTACGCGCGCGCGCATCCTCGAGGCGGCTCTGGGCGTGTTTCGCGAGAGCGGTTTCCATGCAGCGACCATGCGTGAAATTGCAGCCGCCGCTGGAGTCGCTTTGGGCGCCGCGTACTACTATTTCGATTCAAAGAACGCCATCGTGCTGGCCTTTTACCAGAAAGCACAAGACGAGATGGCTCCAGGATTAGACCGCGACCTGGCCTCTGCGCGCACTCTGGAAACGCGCCTGCGCCGCGTAATTCAGCGGAAGTTTGAAACCTTCGCTCCGAACCGCGCCCTGCTTGGCGCCTTGTCCACGAATATCGATCCGGATCATCCGCTTTCGCCGTTCAGCAAGGCAACAGCGGACATCCGGGATCGGGATATTGACTTCTTTGAACGCGCTGTTCGCGAGTCCGCGGTGCGGCTTCCATCGTCGGTCGGGCCCTATCTTCCGCGCTTGCTCTGGCTTTACCAGATGGGGCTGATGCTTTTCTGGGTCTACGACAAATCGCCCGCCCAGGCGCGCACTGCGTTGCTCTTCGACAAGACACTGGGAATGATCCTGCTCGCGCTCAAACTTTCCGAACTGCCTTTCTTGCGGCCGTTTTACCGGCCCGCCGGCGAGTTGCTCAAAGCGCTCTACGGGGAAGCCTGATGGTGAGCACGCGTGTGTTACGCATTGTCATCCCCGGAGGCAGCGGCCAGGTTGGTACGGTGCTGGCACGATACTTCCAGGAGCGCGGGCATTTTGTCAGCGTGTTGACGCGCAGTCCCTATTCCGCGCCCTGGCAGACAGTGCATTGGGACGGCCAGACCGAAGGGCCGTGGACGGAGACGCTCGACGGCGCAGACGTCTGCATCAATCTCTCCGGACGCAGCGTAAACTGCCGCTACACACCCGGCAACTGCGCCGACATCTACAACTCCCGCATTGGTACCACGCGGCTGCTGAATCATGTAATTGCCCGGCTCAACGCGCCGCCCACCGTATGGCTCAACGCATCGACGGCCACCATCTACAGGCATGCGCTGGACCGCGCCATGGATGAAGCGACGGGGGAGTTGGGCGGCTACGAAATGATTGCGAAGAAGCGGCGCGCGCCGGAGACGTGGAATTTCTCGATCCAGGTGGCGAAGGATTGGGAAGCGGAGTTCTTTGGCACCCCCACACCGCGAACGCGCAAGGTCGCCATGCGCTCGGCCATTATCTTTAGCCCTGCTTCGGGCAACGCGTTCACGATCATGAGTAACCTGGTGCGATTCGGTCTTGGCGGAAAGCAAGGCAGCGGCCGCCAGTTTGTGAGCTGGATTCACGAAGACGATTTTGCGCGCGCGGTTGAGTTCCTCATGGACCATGAAGAGCTCGAAGGGCCGGTGAATATCGCCTCGCCACATCCTTTGCCCAACCGCGCATTTATGGAAGCGCTGCGCGATGCGTGGGGCGTTCCGAATGGGGTGCCGATTCCGGCTTTTGCGCTTGAGATCGGCGCATTTTTCCTGCGCTCGGAGTCGGAGCTGGTGCTGAAAAGCCGACGCGTCGTTCCCGTCAGGCTGCTCGAAGCGGGCTTCAATTTCGAGTTTCTCAACTGGCCGGAAGCCGCCGACGACCTCGCACGGCAGTGGAGAAACAGAGATTAGGGCTTTCCCCGGTCCCCAACGGCGAGGGACCGGGGGCACCCAGATCTCCAATCAATTTCGAGTTCCCGAACTGGACCGATGCCGCAGAAGACCAGATCTCCACAAATTTCTCAGCCTCAGTCCCTTAGTCCCTGTTTCTTTAGTCCCTGTCCCTGCTTTTCTCACTTCGGCGTGATGTCTGTAACCGGCAAATCCCAGTGCGAGAGCAGGATCTCGAAACGGCGCTGCTCTTCTTTCTGGTAGGTCGTCTGATCGGGCCAGAGTTGTTTGATCAAAGCTTCTTCGTCGGGATTGGCGGTCGTCGCAAGGGTCGAGTTTTTATAGCGGATGGTCACGCGGTAGTCCCATCGGCCGTCTTCAGTAGTGTGGTAGGCGGGCGACTCGATCTTCAGCGCGAGAATGCGGCCGGTGGCTTCAATCTTCTTCAGCAATGGCCAATGGTTCTTGAGAAACAGGTCGTGAAACTCCTGCTGATGGCCCCACTGGCACTTGTAGTAGTACTCGACGGTATAGGGCTGATCGGCCCCTCCTTGCGGCGGGGCACCTTGAGCGCGAGCGGGAATAGCGATTAGAAATGCAAAGACGAATGCGAGTGCAGTGAGAAGGACCTTGCGCATAAAGCCTCCGGCGGGATTTGTCTCGATGATTGAGACTCATTGTACGCGGAGGGATGGCGGCTATTCGGTCAGCGTGCTGCCATAGCAATCGGGTTCAGGCGCGCTGCCGCGAACCTGGTCAATGAACCGGGGAACTTCGCGTTCGAGCAAGTCGGGGCGATCGATCTGGATGGCGTGCGAGCTTCCCCTGGCAATGATGCGGCAACTGCGCGTGGAGAGCTTTTTGAGATTCTCCTGCATCTGGTTCCAGGCGATCTCCATTGCGGCTAGCGCTTGCGGGGGATGCTTCTGGGCCAGGACGCGGGCCGGATCCTGAGAGAAGATGAGCACGGGAAGCGAGCCGAAAGAGTTGAGGGGCGCCGTCTCCTCGCCTGATTTGTGGAAGCTGTCGAGTTCGTGCTCGATGGTGAAAAACGGTGGATGGCAGAGGTCTTCAGCCAGAGCGCGTCCTGCCTGCGGATCGAAGCCCTGGATGGGGCGGGCGCACGAACCGGCCAGACGATTGATGCCGGCAACGGCGGCAGCGCGCACCACCAGAATTGAGGCGCGTTGGGCGAGGCCTGTTTCGCCTGCGGCGGCGAGGGCGGGATTCTCGTCCTGGAGCGGCGTTGAACCATCGACGAAGATGAGGCCGGCTACATCTTGCGGGTAGCGGGCAGCGTAATCGCGAATGTAAAGGCCGGCGATGGAGTGGCCCATGAGTACAAGGGGGCCATGGACGCCGGCGGTTTGAAGAAGCTGGTGCAAATCCGCGGTTATGTGGTCGGCGTCCCGCGGGCCGGGCTGGGTGTCGCTCCATCCATAGCCTGCGCGGTCGTAGGAACAGACACGCGTGGTCTCGGCGAGATGCGGCTGGACGCGTCCCCAGATCAGCGCGTCACTTCCCAGCCCGGAATCCAGAATCAGCGTGGGCGATCCGCTGCCGGTGCAGTTCAAGTGCATGGTGCGCCCATTCACGGCGTAGAGTTCGCCGGGCGAAGGGTGCTGCGCTCGAAACCGCGCCAGGTCGACTGCATTGAATGTCGCGGTTGTGGCAAAGGCAACGGCGACGCCGGAGATTGAGCCGACTATGAGCCGGTCGAGGAGCTGCGGCCATTGGCGGGTGTAGCGCGTGGAGAGCGTGGCAAGATGACGAAGTCCGCACCAGATGACGAGCGCCGCGGCGAGCAGCAGAATGGCAGGCGCCGCGAAGTATTCGAAATCCATCCCCAACCCTCAGGCAAAAAGCGCTCGGTGAGTCAAATATCCGCAGGGAAACCGGCTCGGTCCGATGCGTCAGTGACACCAGTGGGGCCGGGCTCCGGGTAAGAAGCCGGCAAGTGCCCCTATCTAAAAAAGGCCGGCCGCGGAGTTCCCGTGACCGGCTTGGTTGCAAAATGGTGCAGCTACTGCACGCGTTGCGATGTGCGCTCTCCCGTGCCGGCTTGCGCCAGCAAGGTGCCGCGCAGTGCGCGGCGCGCTTTGTGCAACTGCGACTTCGAGTTGCCGCAGGTGCAATCCTGCATCTCGGCGATTTCGAAATGATTGAATCCCTCGACGTCGTGCAACTGGTAGATCATGCGATAGCCAGGAGCGAGAGTGGCCAAAGCGCGATCGATGGTGAGGCGATCGATGACGCCGGCCTGAGCCAGGTCGCGGGTTCCGAAGTCGCGCGCAACACGTTCTTCAGGAACATCAGACATCAGGTCATCAAGGGAGACGACGGAGAGAACGCGCTTGCGGAGATGCATCAACACGGTGTTTACCGCCAGGCGATGCAGCCATGTTGTGAAGTCAGAGTCGCCGCGGAAGGACGCGAGCTTGCGGTGAACCTGAAGGAAGGTTTCCTGGGTAAGGTCTTCAGCCAGGGAGAAGTCCCGGACGATGCGCATGCAGACGGAAAAGACGCGCTTCTGGTGACGTTCGTAAATCTCAGAGAATGCCTCATGATCGCCGGCTTGGGCACGAGCTACCAGCTCAGCCTGGTATTGCTTGGGTGAACCGGTGAAAGCAGCAACACGAGAGGATTCAAGCAACGAAGTGGGAAAAGTTGCAGCGGACATATGCCTCCGAAACAGCCTGGGAAACCCCAGACTGAGAAATGCTTGTGTCTGCTCGTTCTCTGACAGGGAGAGGTTAAGCAGCAGGGTTGAAGAACCTAAGGCAGTGGTACAAAGCTTCGGTGGTGCAAACAAACTTGCGATTCTTGCGAAAGCCGGGAAGTTTGGTTTGTCTTCCCTGGCTTTCTTTCTCCCATGGTGTAGTTCGGGAGAGCTTGAGTATGGCAAACAGGCAACCAAATGAAAATACTCAAATGGTACCCACCCCAAAAGGTACCCGGTCAGGGCTTTCAAGTTACTGTGGAATGGGCTGAATACCTGGGGCACAGCTTAGGGTTCTGTTGGCTGTCTTGCGTGTATCTGACTTGTTCTGACGCACGGCGCGGATTTTCGTCAGGCTGGCTATGCCAACCGTGATTTGCGACGTATTCGATTCTGTTGACCGCAAAGATGCGTCAAAGTTGCTGCGCTTGGAAAAAACACACAGACAGCAAGCCGAGAAAGCCGGTCTTCGTGAAAAATCCGCTCGGAAGAAAGCCCACGGCGAAGGCCGCAATTGGTGCCGGAAACGGTCCGCTTTTCCATGTTGCCGGGGAAGCAACAACTGCTCGGAAAAGGGACTGCCTTTCGAGAATGTGAAGTGATCGTACCGCATATTCAGCCGCGACTGCAACAGGAAATCCCCACCCCAAATCACCTTTCACACTGGAATCGTTTCCACGGAGCAAACTTCGTTTCGGAGCGTCTTCGCGGGCCGTTTCGGTTCATTCTGCCGATTTGAAAATCTGGGCCGTAGACAGTGCTGCCCGAAGCGCCGAGACAGGCACCTACCAGGTAGAGCCAGAAGAAACCGCGATTCCACAACTGCTGCTTCTGAGCCACGACAGGTTTGAAAATCTGAAGCTCTTTTACTTTAACTTTGGCGGTGGTGCAGTCATCGGGTTTCCTCGTCTTTCTGATGTAAAGAACCATAACTTTAACGACGTAACATCAAAGTAACGCTTTGATGTTACTTTGCAAGTTTCCGATCTTCATAACTCGAACGTCCAGTTGAAATCCGAGTTTCCCTGCATCTTCAACGCGCGTTGATGAATCTGTGGGACATTGCGCGTTTCGCGCATTTGAAGGAGACAGGGCTGATGGCTCAGAAAATCGCTTTTATTACCGGCGGCAATCGCGGAATCGGATTCCAAACCGCACTTGAATTGAAGGACCACGGGGTGAAAACCGTGATCGGCTCACGCGATCGTTCGCAGGGCGAACAGGCAGTGGAGAAGTTGCGCGCTGCGGGCGCGGACGCTGAGGTTCTTGAGTTCGATATTACGAAGCCAGGAGACGCGAAGAAGGCCTATGAGTACTTTGACTCGCGATATGGGCACCTCGACATTCTCGTGAACAACGCCGGTGTCGCGGGCGGAACGTTTCCGGGCACGGGGCCTGCGCACTCGGCCGCGGAGGTACCCGCCGAGCTCCTGCACCGCGTGTTCGAGACAAATTTCTTCGCCACGGTGGCGCTCACCGATGCGCTGCTGCCGCTGATCCGCAAGAGCGAGGCGGGAAGAATCGTCAATCTGTCGAGCATTCTTGGCTCGCTCAAACTTCAGGCCGACCCGAATTCGCCCATCTATCACGCCAAGTCGTTTGCCTATGACGCCTCGAAGACGGCTTTGAACGCCTTTACGATTCACCTGGCGTATGAACTGCGCGAGAGCAAAATCAAGGTCAACTCAGCACACCCCGGCTGGGTAAAGACGGACATGGGCGGCGATCAGGCGCCCATGGAATTGAGCGAAGGCGCCAAAACCAGCGTGGCGCTGGCGACACTGGCGGACGACGGGCCAACAGGCGGGTACTTCCACTTGGGCAAGCCGCTACCCTGGTAGCCACCTGCGGTGGGGCAGACCTCCTTCGGTGGGGCAGACGCTCGCTTTTCGCTCGCTGAAGGTTCGTGCTTTCCCAGCTCTCGAAAGCAAGACCTGGGACACCCAAAACCAGTTGGTCCTGTACTGCGGCTATTTTTCGCTTTTCATTCGCCTTTAAGCTATACTAATTCCCATGGATTTTCAGCTTGTCACCAGCTATAAGCCGCGCGGAGATCAGCCCCGGGCCATTGCCGAGCTCATGGAAGGGCTGGCTGCGGGGGAAAAGCACCAGGTGCTGCTCGGCGTGACCGGATCGGGCAAGACCTTCACGATGGCCAAGATCATCGAGCAGTCGCAGCGGCCGGCATTGATTATGGCGCATAACAAGACCCTGGCTGCCCAGCTTTATCACGAGTTCAAGCAGTTCTTCCCCGGCAATGCAGTCGAATACTTCGTCAGCTATTACGACTACTACCAGCCGGAAGCTTATATTCCCGCAGGCGACCTCTACATCGAGAAAGAAGCGACGATCAACGAGGAGCTGGACAAGCTGCGGCTCTCGGCCACGCGCAGCCTTTTCGAAAGACGCGATTCGATCATTGTGAGCTCGGTGAGCTGCATCTACGGCCTGGGTTCTCCGGAAGCGTACTACGGTATGTTGCTGCTGCTTGAGAAGGGCCAGCACATCAGCCGCAAGGACATTACGCGACGGCTGGTTGAGATCCTTTACGAACGTAACGACGTGGATTTTCGCCGCGGAACGTTCCGCGTGCGCGGCGACGTGATCGAAGTCTTCCCCACTTACGACGAGTCAGCCTATCGCATTGAAATGTTCGGCGACGAGATCGAGTCGCTAAGCCAGATCGACCCGCTCTTCGGCACGGTGAAACAGAAGTATTCGCGGTTACCCATCTATCCCAAGAGCCATTATGTCGTGCAGCCCGAGCGCAAGACACAGGCCATCGATTCCATCCTGAATGAGCTGAACGAGTGGGTGCCGCAGCTTGAGTCCGAAGGACGCATGGTTGAAGCCCAGCGTGTGAATCAGCGCACGCGGTTCGACCTGGAGATGATCAAGTCTATGGGATACTGCCATGGCATTGAGAACTATTCGCGGCACTTTTCGGGGCGCCTGCCCGGAGAACCGCCGCCCACGCTGCTCGACTACTTTCCGCGCGATTTCCTGCTCTTCATCGATGAAAGCCACGCCACTGTTCCGCAAGTGCACGGCATGTGGTACGGCGACCAGAGCCGCAAGCAAAACCTGGTGGACTACGGTTTCCGGCTGCCTTCGGCGCGCGACAACCGGCCTCTGAAGTTCGAGGAATTCGAGAGCCGGATTCATCAGACGATTTATGTGTCGGCTACGCCAGGCCCTTTTGAGCTAACCCGTTCCGCGGGTGTGGTGGTCGAGCAGGTCATCCGGCCAACCGGCCTTGTCGATCCGCAGGTTGAGATTCGGCCCGTCAAAGGCCAGATTGACGATCTGCTGGCGGAGATTCGCGATCGTGCCAAGCGGCACGAACGCGTGCTCGTAACCACGCTTACCAAGCGCATGGCCGAAGACCTGGCGGGCTATTACACCGAGGTTGGGGTGCGCTGCCGCTACATGCACTCGGAAATCGAGACGTTGGAACGGGTGAAGCTGCTGGCGGGTTTGAGAAAAGGCGAATTCGACGTCCTGATCGGCATCAACCTGCTCCGGGAGGGCCTTGACTTGCCCGAAGTTTCGCTGGTGGCGATTCTCGACGCGGATAAGGAGGGATTTCTGCGCTCCTCCGGCTCGTTGATCCAGACCATGGGCCGCGCGGCACGGCATCTGGAAGGAAGGGCCATTCTCTATGCGGACAAAATGACCGACTCCATGCGTCGGGCGATCGACGAAACAGACCGTAGGCGCACGATCCAAAGCGCCTACAACGAGGAGCACGGCATCATACCGCAATCGGTTATCTCAAATATGGACATGGGATTAGCGCAGATTCTTAAAGCTGAATATGGAGATGTGGAGGTGGAAGCAGCGGCCACGATGCCGGAATTCACCAGTCAGGCGGAGCTTGATGCGTTCCTTGCCAAGATGGAAACGGAAATGCGCGAGGCGGCCAAGCGATTCGAATTCGAGAAGGCGGCTAAGTTGCGCGATTCAATCAAAGAACTGAAAGAGAAGGAGCTTCTGTTCGATTAAGCGAGGATTCAGATCCAGGCAACCGAAGGCGGCCCGGCTGGTACAACTCCAAATCGATTTAGCACATCGTATGGTGCAATGGGGGCGTCCGGAGAATTTACGGGCGCGCAGGTTTCAGCTTTCATGTCGACAATTCTCCTGGTGGACAGCGACCCGCTGCACGCGTTTCTGTTCAAATCGATCCTCGAAAAAAAGTATCCCGACGTTCAGCGCGTGAGCGATGCCGCAGAGGCCTTCTGCCTAGTGGAGCAGCCGCTTTTTGCCGGGCGGCTGGGGCTGGTCGTCAGCGGATCGAGCAGGGGAAGCATCGACAGCCCCGCATTCGTGGCCGAATTGCACGAGCGTTTGCCGCATGTGCCGGTCGTAGTGTTAGGAAATTCGACCGAAGCAGGGAGCGACTACCCGCGCGAATATGTCCGATACTTGTCGCGTCCACATGCGAGTGAGAAGATTCTTGAGGCGGCAGAAGAACTGCTCACGCCGCATAACTAGGCTCTCCAGTTAATCCCCAACGATCAGCAACATAGGCATCTTCCGGCTGGATCGATTTGAGCTGTAGAGGCTCCATCTTCAGTGTGACCCAAATCACATGCTAAAGGCCTATGATGGACAGAGAATAGCCTCGTAGTGAGACGGTTCTTCCCCGCCTGCGTGCGAGAATCTTCACGGAGTCATCCTTCATGGCAGCGTTTGGTAGTTTCGCGCTTCTTATCGCCCTTGCCTTAGCCGCCTATAACCTTCTGGCTGGAGCTTTGGCGCTGCGTTTAATCGCCACCGGGCGTCAAGCGGCAATTTCACCGGAGCGTCTGGCCGATACGGCCCGCCGCGCCGGCATCGCCGGTTTCCTGGCAGTCTCGGCCGCTGCATTTGCGCTCATCTGGTCGGCCTTCACCAATGACTTCTCCATCACTTACATCCTCGAGCACTCCAACCGGGCACTTCCGGGCGCATACAAATTTGCCACTCTCTGGAGCGGCCAGGAAGGCTCACTTCTGTTGTGGGCATGGCTCCTGGGAACCTACGGCTTTATTTTGCGGCTCACCCACAAGACCGACGTGAAGCTGTACGCCTATGCGGGCACCATTCTCGCCGGCGTCCAGGTCTTCTTCTTGTCGGTATTGTGCTTTGCCGCGCCGCCGTTTTCGCTCTACCGCGGCGCGATTCCCGACGACGGCAACGGCCTGAATCCGCTGTTGCAATATCCGGAGATGGTGATTCACCCTCCGATGCTGTACCTCGGGTATGTCGGCTTCACCGTGCCCTTCGCCTTCGCATTGGGCGCGCTGATGATGCGCTATCCCGGCGAGAAGTGGATCAAGGTCACGCGCGTCTGGACTCTTGTGACCTGGCTTTTTCTTACTTTCGGTATTTTCCTCGGCATGCACTGGGCCTATGCGGTGCTGGGCTGGGGGGGCTACTGGGGATGGGACCCGGTGGAGAACGCAAGCTTCATGCCGTGGCTGACCGGCACCGCCTTTCTGCACTCCGTAATGATGCAGGAAAAGAAAGGCATGATGAAGAGCTGGAATGTCTGGCTCATCTTCTCCACCTTTCTGCTCACGCTGCTGGGTACGCTGCTTACGCGTGCGGGGCTGGTCAGTTCGGTGCACGCATTCGCGCAATCGAGCATCGGCACGTGGTTCGTGGTTTTCATGGGCATCGTGCTGACTGTGTGCATCTTCACGTATGTTCTGCAACGCAGCCATCTGCGCAGCGAGCATCACCTCGAGTCGCTGGTCAGCCGCGAGTCGAGCTTTCTGTTTAACAATCTCGTGCTGTTGACGGCTTGTTTCGTGATTCTCTGGGGTACGTTGTTCCCGGTGCTGAGCGAGTACGTGGTGGGGAACAAAGTCACGGTGGGGGCGCCGTTCTATAACCGCGTGGCCGTGCCCATCGGCATCTTCCTGGTACTGTTGACGGGAATCGGTCCGCTGCTGCCTTGGCGGGCGGCCTCGTTCCGCAGCATTCGCCGCAATTTCGTGCTGCCAGTCGTCGCTTTCTGGGTTGCGGCGATTGTTTGCCTTGCCGCAGGCGTTCGGCCCTGGCAAGACGGCTCGCTGGACACGGGAAACTTCTACGCACTCATTACCTTCTCGGTTGCAGCCGCGGTGCTGGTTGCCATCTTCGGTGAGTTCTGGCGCGGTGCGACGGTCATCTCAAAACAAACCGGGAAAAACATCGCTGTCTCCACGTGGCTGTTGACGCGCCGCAACACGCGCCGATACGGCGGCTATCTGGTGCATGTGGGCGTAGTGGTAGTGGTGATCGGCCTGGCCGGCGCCGCGTTCAATCGCAACACCGAAAGCGAACTTGGCTTGCACGGCAAAATGTCCATCGGACCCTACACCCTGGAGTGCACAGGCTTCACGCAGGATTCGAATCTGAACTACAACTCGGAGTACGCGCTGCTCGATGTGTACAAAGACGGCAAGAAGCAGTTTCAAATGACGCCGGAAAAGCGCGTCTACCTGATCACCGGGCAGCCGCAGACGATGGTGGCCATTCATTCCACGCTGAGTTGGGATTTGTACGTTGTGTACGAAGGCACCAACCCCGACACCGGGCAGCCGATCATCAAGGCAATTCTCAACCCGCTTGTTGGGTGGATCTGGGCGGGCCTGGTAGTGCTGGTGATTGGCACGCTGCTGGCGCTGGTTCCAAGCATAAGCCCAGCAACCGCGGTACTGCGCGTACCGGCGCGAACGGCGCCTACAGAGCCTGCAATGAAGGGCGGCCACCTGTGAGTGTTCGCACACTTCTAACTTTTTGGACGAGAGCATTGCAGGTTGGAGCGGTCGCCGTTGCGGTTTGCTTTTCGCTGGGCGCAACCGATGCCGGTTCGCGCTACACCGATCTGAACCACCGCTTGATGTGCACATGCGGCTGCGCTCAGGTTCTGGGCGAGTGCAACCATGTGGGCTGCCCCAACTCGGCCGGCGAACTGAATGAGTTGCGCGTAGCGATTGCCAACAACCAGGGCGACCAGCCGATTCTGGATGGATTTGTGGCGCGATATGGCGCGGTGGTGCTGGCCGCGCCCACGGGCCACGGGTTCGATGTGGTGGCATGGATCGCACCGTTCGCAGTTTTCGGTGCTGCCCTGCTGGGCACAATTCTGCTGGTGCGGCGCTGGTCGGTTGGCCGGACAGCCCTGACAGTAGGACAGGCCGCGGGGATCGATCCTGAAGATCGCTCGCGACTCGACCAGGTGCGCCGCGATACTGATGGAGGTTTTTGAGCGATGACGACACTCGAAGGAGAATTGGCCGGCCTGGCGCTGATGATTGCGCTATTCATCTACACCTTTTGGCCGGAGAACGTGTTCGCAAGTCAGCGCGAGAAGACGCGTCTCGACTTTCTGCTGGAGCGTAAGGAACAGCTCTATGAGAACCTACGCGATCTGAACTTTGAATTTCGCGCCGGCAAATACCCTGAAGAAGATTTCGCGGCGCAGCGCGCGCAGCTTGAACGCGAAGCAGCAGTATTGCTGGCCGAAATTGAACATCTGCAGCAAGCATGAGACAGGATTTTCTGAAGACAATGAATTCGACCCGATTTGCAGTTCGATTTTTTGCGCCCCTCTCTGCGCTCGCACTCACAGCCGTCCTCGCGCAAGCCGCCACCGTCACCGGAACGGTGACCAACAAGACCACGGGCAAGCCCGCCGCGGGCGATCCCGTCGTGCTGGTCGATGTACAGGCCGGCATGGGTGAAGTGGCGCACGCCACCACGGATGCCAACGGCCGCTACTCGCTCGCCGAGCCCGGTAGCAATCCATATCTCGTTCGCGTGACACATCAGGGTGCGGGATACTTTGTGGCTGCTCCCGAGGGCGCAGCGCCGGCGAATATCACCGTGTACGACGTAGCTGCCAAGGTGCAAGGCGTCTACATTGAGGCCGACGTTCTGGAAATCGAGACGGAAAACGGGCAGCTCAAAGTGACGGAGCGGTATTTCGTTCACAACACCAGCAATCCGCCAACAACACAGTGGAGTCCTAAGTCGTTTGGAGTGGTGCTGCCTGCCGATGCGGTGGTGGATGGCGTCGGCGGCCAGCGTCCCAACGGCCTGCCCACCAGCATCAAGCTCGACCCCGACGGCCCGAAGGGAAATTATGCTTTCAATTTCCCTATCCAGCCCGACGATGGCGACAAGGACACGCTCTTCCAACTGGCCTACCACGTGCCGTACAACGGCAAAATGCCTTTCCACGCGCAGGTCACACTGCCTGCAGATAACTTCGCTGTGCTGCTGCCCAAGAGCATGATGTTCAACGCGCCGTCCGATGAGGCGTTCAAGAGCGTTCCTGAAGATCCGAACGTGCAGACCTATGTGCTGAAGAGCGCGACACCGAACAAGGTGCTCGAATTCACAATTTCCGGAACCGGATCGATTCCGCGCGAGCAGCAGGGTCAGCCCAGTGCGCAATCTGCTGGCGCCGGCATGGGCCCGGACGCCGGGGCCGGACAGGACAACGCAGCCAACGGCAAGCCCGGCGGCGGCATCGGCAATCCCATCGATACGCCCGATCCGCTTTCGAAGTACAAGTGGTGGATACTCGGCGGACTTGGTCTTTTGCTTGCGACGGCTGCGGCCTTCCTGCTGCGCAAGCCTGCCGGAGTGCCGGCGGTCGCAGGCGCGGCGCCTGAACCGGGAGCAGTTCCCTACCCCTCAGTTGCTTCGCCCGCCGCCAAACAGAATCAACTGCTGACGGTGCTGAAGGACGAGATGTTCGCCGTGGAGAGCGAGAAGATTCACGGGACGATCGACGCGGAAGAGTATGCGAAGGTCAAGTCCGCGCTCGAAATCGTGCTGGCGCGCGCGTTGAGTCGGAAGGGATGAACGAGGGACAAGGGACTAAGGGGCTCGGGACTGAGGAAGGGAGAAACTCGGGAGACGCCTTAGTCCCTGGCCCCTTAGTCCGTCTTCCCTTTTCCCTGATAAGATTCTCTGGGAATGAAAACCCTTCTACGCTCGCTGCTTTATCTCGCGCTGATTGTCTGGCTGGGCGCGGAGATTTTCTTTCCGGTCGTGGCCGCAGTCACATTCCAGACCCTGCTGCCCAACACGCACATGGCGGGCTCAATCGTGGGCGAGCTGCTGCGCATTCTTCACGGCATCGGTCTCGTTTCGGGGATGGTGGCGTTGGCGCTGCTTGCGCTGGTTCCAGCATTTGGCCTCTACAAGCCCAAGTCTGTTCTGGTGCCCATGGCGCTTGTGGTCCTGATGATGGGCTGCACGGTCTATTCGCAGTTCGGCATTATTCCCGCCATGGAGCGCGACCGCGTGGCTGCGGGCGGCACCATCAACACGCTGGATGCGACCAACGCCAACACCATCGACTTCAACAAGCTGCACAATCGCAGCGAAGACGTCGAGATGGCCATTATGCTGCTGGGAGTGGCCACGGTTGTGCTGGTGGCGCGCGCGGAGTCGGTAAAAAACTAGTGGTTAGTGATTAGTGATTAGTCGCTAGTGAGCGGATCCGCAATTAGCGGGTGCCCACTTGAGGGGTTCCTGAAACTTCGCGCGCGTGCGCCAATTGCGGCAAATCTGCATTGGCTGTGGGCCACGCCTTCAGGAAGGCCGCATACGCCTCGCGTGCACCGGCCGCATCGCCCTGCAATTCCTTCACGCGCGCCAATCCGTATAAGGCGAATCCTGAGTTGGGCCGCGCTTCGAGCGCGGATTCGTAGGCAGTCGTCGCGCCAGCGTAGTCTTTGGCACGCAACAGTGCCTCGGCCTCACTTTCGCCTACGGGCCGGATATAGAACGGCGGCTCGTGATAGCCGGCTTTCTTGTCCTCCGCAATGGCGGCGGTATAGAGCTTCTTCGCCGCATCGAGCTTTCCCTGCGCGACGAGCACCCCGGCGCGCAACTCCAGCGATGCAATGCCCAGGCACTGCATCAGCGGCTCCGGGTTGGCATCGGGTTGAATTGGCTCTTCAACAGGCTTCTCTTTTCCCGGTTGGTCCTTCTTCGCTTCGGCCTTTTTCTTGTCGTCGGCTTTTTTCTCCTCGTCCCTGGCCTTCTGGTCCTGCTGGGCGCGCCAGAGGCCAGCATCGAACGCACTGCCTGCGGATTGCGCCGCCGCAAGGTCGCCCGCATCGAGCGCCTTCATGCCCTTCGCATATTCGCTCAGTTCCGCAGCAAGAAGGCGCAAATTCGCGGTCTTGTCGTCACCGGCGTGCTCGTTTTTTTCCAGGTTCGATTGCGCCAGCATGGCATTCACGGCATCCCAATCGCCGGTGCGCAGAGCCACGGGGAGACGGCGGCTCACGCGGCTCATCTGGTCGCGCGCCGACCAGACATAAAGCGTTGCCGAGAGCCTGCCACGCGCGGCCGAGAGATGATCACTGAGCGCATTGGCTTCACTGAGCTTGCCTTGCTCCATGAGGTTGGCGATGGCATACATCATGTTATGCACGTAGTTCCAATCGTCGTCGGGCGAGATGTGCTGCTCGCGAAGATAACGCTCGTCGGCCTCAGTGGAGGCGGCAAACCAATGCTCTGCCTCGGAATAGTTTCCGACGCGATAAAAGATGTGCCCCGGCATGTGCACCATGTGCCCGGAGCTGGGGGCAAGGCTCGCCAGCAGAGCCGCGCTTTTCAGCGCCTGGTCGGGGTGGTTGCCCGGCTCCATCGCGTGAATCCAGTAGTGATGGGCGGCGGAATCGTCCGGCGCCTCTTTGATCACGCCTTCGAGGATTGCAATGCGTTCTTTCTGTCCCGGCTTGGGCTCGCCTTTGTCGTCGTATCCATTGCCGACCGCGCCGGCGAGAAAGATTCGCGCTTCGATGTCGAGCGGATTCTTTTTGACCAACTTCCGAAGAATGGCGATTTCCTGGCTGCGGTCGTCGTCTTCGGCTTTCGATGCGGCTTCGGCGGCTTCAATGTAGAGTTTGCCAGCGGCGCCGGCATGACCCTTCAGTTCAACAGCCCTGGCAAGTGCTTTTTTCCCGTAGGGAGCTGATGCGTCCCCGCGAAACTCAACCGCCTTGGCCAATCCCCAATAACACATGGCGCATTTCGGATCGAGTCGAATGGCCTGCTCAAAAGCTTTGGCCGACTCGTAATCCCAGAAGTCGTGGAGCAGGCTAAGCCCCTGGTCAAACCATCCCTGCACCTCGGGAGAGGATTGGATGGCGATGTGGCTATTGCCAATGCCGGTCATCTTGACCGGTACAGGCAGCTGATCTGGGGGTGGAACGGCCTGCACATCAGCCATGCCCGGCATACCGCTCATGGCCTGGTCCTGCGCGTTGGCCCCGCGGGCGGAGAAGACAAAAGATGCGGCCAGAGCCAGCAACATCGAGAAACTTTGACATCGACGGGAAGAAGGGATGAGGGGAATCTTCATGGCGACACTATACGCGGGGAGCCGCGTGGCTGGCATCCCCGCCCATTGATCTAAACTCGAAGCTGGAACAGATAATGATCAGTTTGTTTGGCAGGAAACAGGAAGAACCAGAGCCCGAAACTCCGAAGGCCGGCTTCTTCGACAGGATGAAGCAGGCGGTCTCGCGCACGCGCGAGACGCTTTCGTCGCGGATTGAAGGACTGGTCGCTCTCACGCGCACGGTCGACGAGTCGGCCTTCGAAGACCTGGAAGCGGCCTTGCTGACCAGCGACCTGGGTGTGCAGACCACGACACGGATTCTGGATGCGCTGCGCGATCGCGCGCGCAGGCAGGCCATCGAGGGCGGCGAAGAGTTGCGCGACCTGCTCAAGCAGGAGCTGCGCGCCATTCTCGAAGCTCCGATGGCGCAGAATCCTCCGGCAGCCAAGCCCGCTGAAGGTCCGGCTGTCACTTTCCTCGTGGGCGTCAATGGCACCGGAAAAACGACCTCGGCGGGCAAACTGGCAGCGTGGTATCGCGGCCGCAATCGTACCGTGCTGCTGTGCGCGGCAGACACGTTTCGCGCCGCCGCGATTGAGCAGCTCGAAGTATGGGCATCGCGATCGGGCGTGGAGATGATCAAGACACGCCAGGGCGGCGATCCGGCCGCAGTCCTTTATGACGCGGCTTCCTCGGCAAAGGCGCACAAGATTCAAGAGCTGATCGTGGACACTGCCGGCCGACTCCACACCAAGACCGGCCTGATGGATGAACTCGAAAAGATGCGGCGCACGGCGGCCAAGCTCGTTCCCGGCGCTCCGCACGAGGTGTTGCTGGTGATGGACGCAACCACCGGGCAGAACGGCCTGCAACAGGCGCGCTTATTCACGCAGGCGGCCGGCGTTACCGGCATCATTCTCACCAAGCTCGATGGTACGGCCAAGGGGGGCATCGCTGTCGCCATTGCGCAAGAGCTGAACCTGCCGGTCCGCTTCGCCGGCGTCGGCGAGAAGATGACCGATCTGTTAGAGTTCTCGCCGGAAGAATTTGTCGACTCGCTGTTGGAGTAGAGGGAACGCTCGGGAAATCCAATGACAGACGCGAATCGTCAGCAAGATCAATATTGGATGCAGCGCGCGCTGGAACTAGCCAGGCGCGGCATCGCCGTCTCGTCGCCCAATCCCGCGGTGGGCTGCGTGATTCTGGATCGCGCGGGGCAGGTTTCGGGCGAAGGCTGGCACGAGTACGACCTGGTGGACCACGCCGAAGTCGTTGCTTTGAAGGTTGCCGCACAGCATGCAGGTGAGCGCCTGCGCGGTGGCACCGCCTACGTGACGCTGGAGCCCTGCAACCACACCGGCCGCACTGGGCCTTGCACCGAAGCCCTGATTGCGTCGGGATTGAAGCGCGTGGTCGCAGCAACCATCGATCCCAACCCCGCCGTGGCTGGTCACGGCGCCGAGCGGATGCGTGCCGCGGGCCTTGATGTCACGATCGGCGTCTGCCAGGCCGAAGCGCGACGATTGAATGAGGGATTCGCCCGCTGGAGCCAGCACAAGCGCCCCTTCGTGCTGATGAAAGTGGCCATGACGCTTGACGGGCGCATCGCCCCGCCGGCGGGACATCACGCCTTGCGCGAGCCATACTGGATCACATGCGAAACGGCCCGCGCCGCGGTTCAGCCGCTACGCTGGCAGGCCGACGCCGCGCTCACAGGCGTCGATACGGTGCTTGCCGACGATCCGATGTTGACCGATCGCAGCGGATTGCGCAGGCGGCGGCCGCTTCTGCGCGTAGTGCTCGACTCCGCTCTGCGCATGCCGCTTGACTCAAAGATGGTTGCGACCGCACAGGGCGATGTGGTGGTCTTCACTGTCTCTAAGGACGAAGCACGCGTTCGCGAACTCCAGTCGCGCGGCGTACGGGTTGAGGTACTTCCCGCAGAAGCGGGACGCGTGCCGCTTGCCAGGGTGCTGAACAAGCTGGGTGAAGAAGGCATCCTCTCATTGCTGACCGAGACCGGAACCCGTTTGAACACAGCCATGCTCGACGGCGGCCTGGTGGACCGCGTGCATTTATTTGTTGCGCCGCAGATCATGGGATCGGACGCTGTGCCGGCTTTTCGCGGCATGGCGCATGCCATTCGCATGGCCGCCGTCGAGGTGGAACGCTACGACAACGAACTTGGCCTCTGCTCGCTGCTGAAAGATCCGTGGCCGGCGCCGGCAGCCTGAACCCTCTTTCTCAACGAGAGATTAATCCACGCCTCGACGAGAATCGAAGCGCGTGCCCAGGGTCTCACTGCTTCCAATTGGGACCGATCAGGGATTTCAAGTTCGCTTCCGTGGCCCAGGGAGCTTTGCCGGCGTATTGGCTGACCCACGCCGCACCGGCGCCGATTTTCACGCGATCGGCAGTCCACTCGGGCGAGAGCGCATTGGCCATCAGCGCGTAACTTGCGCCCGGGTGCAGGCGGAGTGCCTTCCAGCATCCGCCGGGAACGGCGACCACCGGCCGTTGACCGGCGGTAACAGCGCGGCCGAGGACAAACTTGTCGACGTGGCCGTCGGGATGAAAGATGAAGTAGTCGACCGGTCCGCCTTCGATGAGGATGTGGGTGTCGTCGGAGGCCAGCCAGTGCAGGTAGTTCACCGGCTTTTCGCGGGTGAGCATGTAGTAGACCTGGCTCTGGATTTTGAGCGGGCGGCCATCGATCTGCGCTTTCTGCGCCGAGTCTCCGATAATGCCGAGATAGCCGGATTCGCCCTTGAGCTCGGTGAGGTGGAGGGTGGCGATGAGTTCGCGGGCCCGGGCGTCGGGGCCGACAGGAGCAGCCGCAAGGGCCGTGGCCACCACCGCAAGGGTTGCGAACGCGAAGACTGTTGCTTTCATGCACTCAGGTTACATGGCATGTTCCTTCGAGGGCTCGCGGCATAACCCTTTTGTTGTGTATACACGGCGCCAATGCGAGGCTAGGCTGGTCGGAGAGAACCTTTGCGAAGGACGGATTCGATTATGTTTGAGATCAATCAGACGGTCATTGTGATTACGGAAAAGGGTGTCGCGTACGACGGTTTTGTGATGGCGCGCGCCAGTGGCGAGAACGGTTCGGCGGCTTACAGGATTGGACTGGAGGGCGCGGGCTATGAACAGCAGGGGCAATGGCACAAGGCCGGCGACGTGTTCGTGCGCGAGCCGGTGAAAGAGGAAGTCCTCTAAGGAACAGCTCCGCAGTTTCCTTGTACGACGGGGCAAATCGCCAAGCGCATTCGAGCGGACAACTTCCCTGCCGCCGCCCTCAGCCCGCTGCTCTATACTGACGCCAAGCCTATGAGGATTTGTGTCAGTATTCCAGTTCTTCTCGTCGCGATCTCTGCCACTGTCTGCGCCCAAACTCCCACCAAGACTGCTTCCCCAATGACCGAAAAAAAGATCACTGCCGCCGAGGTGGAGAAATCCGCCATCGTTATTGACACGCACGCCGACACGCCACAGCGTTTTGTCGACGAGCATTTCGACCTTGGCGATCCCCTCAAGGGCGGCAACATGAACCTTGACTCGATTCACAAGGGGAACCTGGGGGCGGAGTTCTTTTCGATCTGGGTGGAACCGTCGCTCTACAAGGGGCAATATGCGCGGCGCACGCTGGAGTTGATCGACTCCGTCAAAGAACAGGTCGCCAGGCATCCCGACCAGATCGTGTTTGCGAGTTCCGCGGAAGGAATTGAGGCCGCGCATCGGGCGCACAAGTTCGCCGCGCTGATGGGCATTGAAGGCGGGCACTCCATCGAGGACTCGCTCGGCCTGCTGCGACAGTACTACGCGCTGGGCGTGCGCTACATGACGCTCACCTGGTCGAACTCCAACGGCTGGGCCGATTCGTCGGGCGACGACACCGACACTTCCATTCCGCATACAAAGGAAGGGTTGTCGGAGTTTGGCAAGGACGTTGTGTACGAGATGAACCGGCTGGGCATGATGGTGGACATCTCGCACGTTTCGGACAAGACGTTCTATAGAACTCTCGTGATTACGCGGGCGCCGGTGATCGCATCGCACTCCGGGGCACGGGCGCTTTGCGATGCGCCACGCAACATGACTGACGACATGTTGCGCGCCGTGGCGCGATCGGGCGGCCCAGATTCGAAGGGGGGCGTAGTGCAGGTGAACTTCTTTTCGGGATTTGTTTCGCAAGCCTATCGCGATGCTTCCAAGGCCCAGGAGGCCGAGGTGAAGAAGGCGGTAGAGGACGCGAAGGCAAAGGCCAAGGCGGAGGGGAAGGAATTTACCTATGCGGAAGAAGAGAAGATCCAGCGCAGCCGCATGGACAAGATTCCGCGGCCTCCTCTTTCGGCGCTGATCGATCACATTGACCATATCGCGAAAGTCGCGGGCGTGGATCACGTGGGCCTCGGTTCGGATTTCGATGGTGTGAGCGGGCAGTTACCCGAAGGACTCGATTCGCCGGCCGATTTGCCCAAGATTACGCAGGCGCTGCTCGACCGCGGCTACTCTGCTGAGGATTGCCGGAAGATTCTGGGCGGGAATCTGCTGCGGGTTTTCCGCGAGGTTGAAGCGGTTTCGAAAGAGTTGCAGGCAGCGAACCGGCCGCGGATTACGGAGAAGCAGCCGTTTGAAAAACAGGCAAAGCCGTGAGACTCGGGACTAAGGGACTAGGGGCTAAGGGACTAGAAAAAGGGGGGGAAAGCTAGTGGCCATATGCGACGAATGTTTCGAGGACTTCGCGCACCCTATTATCCACGAGCTTATGGAAAAGAATAGGCGCTTTGATGAGGTTTACGGCGGGAGGGAAAGATGGGATTGGGACGACAAGAAGGCCACGCTCAAATTCTCAGATCCTGAGAAGTCCACAGTTCTCATTGATGTTGCCGTGGTCGGCTCCGTCGAAGGAAACTCCTGGGAGTGGTCATGGGCAAATAAAAATTATGAGGGGCAATTAAAGATTGGTACGGATAGGGTGCGTGCATTCGGAGAAGAACACGGATACTCCCAGCTCACGTCCAGCTTCGTTGAGTCGGATGAGTTCACCGGCTGGAAATTGACAGCAATCGCGGCACACATTCTTGATGCCCCTGGGGCTTATCGATTTCCAACGGAGGACGGCCATGTGTACCTCGTCTACCGAACAATTCATTTCATTGAACAGAAGACGGGGGATAGAACCACCTTTCAGAAACAGAGCCGATAGGTCTCGAAGACTTTGGCACCACAAACCGAATTTGAGAAATGGTAGTCCAAGCTGAAATTCAGGCTCTATACTTGCGTTTTACCTCGCATTCAAAATATTCGGCACCCCATTTCCGGAGACCAACTATGCGCGTTCCCCAACTCGTGATGACTGCCTTGTTTGCAACCACTCTGTTTGCCATCCCAGCCTTTGGATTCGCGGCGGACGATACACCCGCCAAGAGTTCCGCAGGCGGCGACAAAGATAAAGATTCGGACAAGCCTTCAGAAAAGGCCATCCCGAAACCGCCGCCCGACGCCACGACGCAGGGATCGGTGACCGTGGGCGGCCAGACCATCGCCTATACAGCCGTCGCAGGCACGCTGACGGTGGGGTCGACCGACGTGCAGGATGCGCAGCTCGACATGGACGGCAGGCCGATGCCGGGCAGTCAGCTCGCCATCTCTGAGCCCAAGGAGCCGAAGGATTCAACTCCTTTCGCTCGTATTTTCTACGTCGCATACTTCAAGAAAGACGCGAAGGCTGAAGATAGGCCGATTACCTTCTTTTACAACGGCGGTCCGGGCAGTTCGACCGTCTGGCTGCACATGGGTTCGCTCGGCCCCAAGCATGTGGTCACTGATACCGATCAGCACTTGCCCGCCGCACCCTACAAGCTGGTCGACAATGAGTATTCCCTGCTCGACACCAGCGACGTGGTTTTTATAGACATGCCAGGCACCGGTTTTGGCCGACTGGTGGGGAAGGACGCAGAGAAGGCCTTCTGGGGCGTGGATGAAGACGCCAACGCGTTTGCCCGCTTCGTTGCCCGGTTCATTACCAAGTACAGCCGGTGGAATTCTCCAAAATATCTGTTCGGCGAGAGCTACGGCACCACGCGATCGGCGGTACTGAGCGACATTCTGGAAAACGGCAAAAGCATCGACCTGAACGGCGTGATCCTGCTGTCGCAGATATTCAATTTCACAACCGATATCGATGGGCCGAGCGGGAACCCAGGCGTCGACCTTCCCTACGTACTGGCGCTGCCGACCTACGCGGCCACGGCCTGGTATCACAAGAAATTGCCGCAACAGCCGGCCGGGCTCGAGCCGTTCCTGAAAGAAGTGGAAGATTTCGCGATGGGCCCGTACACTCATGCCCTCGCGCTCGGGACCGACATCTCCGCCGAAGAAAAACAAGCGACCGCGGAGAAGCTTCATGCGTACACGGGACTGCCTGTCACCTACCTACTGCGCGCCAATCTGCGGGTCAGCGGCGGCGAGTTCGAGAAGACGCTGCAGGAAGACCAGGATCTGACCACGGGCCGGCTCGACACGCGCTTCTCCGGACCAAACCTGAATCCGTTGAGCGAAAGTGCGGAGTACGATCCGCAAAGCTCGGCGATCTCGTCTGCGTACGTTGCGCTCTTCAACCAATACATTCGGCACGATTTGAAGTATGGCGAGGGCCAGACCTATCTGCCTGAAGCGCTCTTCGGGAACGGATTCCCGTGGAACCTCGTGCATAAGGGAAACCCCATTGCCTTGAATGTGGCCAACGATCTGGCCGAGGCAATGAAGACCAATCCGCGCCTGCATGTGATGGTGAACGGCGGCTACTATGACCTGGCCACGCCTTTCTTCGCCGCGCAATACGAAGATAAGCATCTGCCGATTCCACAGTCGCTGGCCAAGAACGTTGAGTACGACTGGTACGAGTCGGGACACATGGTCTATGTGCGCAACGAAAGCTTGAAGCAGTTGCACGACCGGGTTTCGGCCTTCATCAAGTCCACCCTCGCCGACACGAAATAGCCACCACCTGCGGTGGGGCAGACGCTCGGCACCTGCGGTGCGGCAGACGCTCGCTATCCGCTCGCAGGAGGGGAGTGCTTTCCCAGGTTTCAAAATCGAGACCTGGGGCACCCAGCACCTGCAGGTTGAGTTCGTTCTCGACCGCGTGTTGCGTTGACCTTTATAGTGGGCAGCATGCATCGCAAAATCCCCGCACTCTGCGCGCTGTTCCTGCCCCTTTCCCTCGCTGCACAATCGTTTACTGTTTCGTTTCCAAAGGAAGTGAGCGCGCAACCGCTCGATGGGCGCATTCTGCTGGTGCTCTCGACGAACCCGAGCGATGAGCCGCGCAACCAGATCGACGACACGCCGCGTTCGCAAATGGTATTCGGGCTAACAGTGGATGGCCTGAAACCAGGTGAGGCCGCGGTTGTAGATGCTTCCGCGTTTGGCTACCCGATTCGCAACCTGAAAGACGTTCCGCCGGGCGAGTACACGGTACAGGCCGTGCTTAACCGGTATGAGACCTTCCATCGCGGCGACGGCAAAACTGTGAAGATGCACATGGACCAGGGCGAGGGACAGCACTGGAACTCGTCGCCCGGCAATCTTTATTCAAAGCCGCGGAAGATCACCATCGCCCGCGGTGGCACGCCGATTGCGGTTTCACTTACAGAGGCGATCCCGCCGATTCCTACTCCGCCGGATACGAAGTATGTCCGGCACATCAAGATTCAAAGCGACGTTTTGACCAAATTCTGGGGCAGGCCGATGTTTGTGAGCGCGGTTGTCCTTGTGCCTGAAGGCTTCGACGACCATCCCGATGCGCGCTTCCCCTTGATGATTTTCCACGACCATTTCGTGGAGGATTTCGACGACTTCCGCACCACGCCGTCCGATCCAAACCTGAAGCCCGACTACAGTGAGCGCTTTCACCTTGCCGGATATAACCGCATTCAGCAGGAAGAGGCCTACAAGTTTTATCAGCAGTGGATAGCACCAGGATTCCCGCGGTTTCTGATTATAAAGATTCAGCATGCGAATCCGTTTTACGATGACTCGTATGCCGTGAATTCGGCGAACGTAGGGCCGTATGGCGATGCGATCGAGAATGAGCTGATCCCGGCAATTGAGAAGAAGTTTCACGGCATCGGTCAGGGTTGGGCACGTTTTGTGTATGGCGGTTCGACGGGCGGCTGGGAGTCGCTGGCTGTGCAGATTTTCTATCCCAACCATTACAACGGCGCGTTCGCAGCATGCCCCGACCCGATCGATTTTCACGAATTCATGAACATCGATTTGTACAACGATAAGAACGCGTTCTACCTCGAGGGTGCGCATAAGCGCGTGGAGCAGCCGGCCATGCGCGATTACCTCGGGCACACACTGATCACGACCCGGGACAACAACGCATATGAACTGGCGCTGGGCGATCACGGACGCAGCGGCGAACAGTTCGATATCTGGCAGGCCGTATACGGACCCGTCGGACCGGATGGGTACCCTGCGGCGATCTTCGACAAGGAAACCGGCGAGATCGACCACAAAGTCGCAGACTATTGGCATGAGCATTACGATCTTGAAGCCATTCTCGAACGCGACTGGGCGAAGCTGGGGCCTGAGTTGGCCGGCAAGATTCACATCTATGTGGGCGCCGACGACACGTACTTTCTGAACGATGCCGTCTACCGCATGCAGGACTTTCTCGATACCACAAAAAATCCACCGTATGGCGGCGAAGTGACTTATGGCCCGCGCGCCGAGCATTGCTGGAACGGCGACCCGACGCTGCCGAACGCCTACTCGCGGCTACACTACAACACACAATATCTGCCGAAGATTCTCGACCAGATTCAGAAGACCGCGCCCAAAGGAGCGGACCTGACGAGTTGGCGTTATTGATGTTTCAGTTTTTAACCGACTGCAGATCGCCGTAATAGCCCGTCTTGTGACGGACGTTGAAGTCATCGGTGGACGCGCGAGGAACCGTAATGTCGATGCGATGAAAACTGCGTCCCGGCTCCTGGTTGTGCGGATAATAGCCGATCAGGTATTGCGTGCGCAGGTCGTCGCTGACTTGTGCAAACGCGGCATCGAGTCCCCCGGCATTGGCATAGAAATGCTTGCCGCCGGTCTGCTCTGAAAGCGCGATGAGCGCGTGCTCTCCGCCCAGGTCGCGCCCCGCGCTCGCCTCGATGGGCACATCAATGATCGAATAGATCATGACCTCGTGGCGCAACGCCGACTCCAATGCCTCCTGGTAGGTTGTGCTCTTGGCGGTGTCGCCGCCGTCGGAAACGAGCACCAGCACGCGCCGCCCATCCTTTCGTCCCAGCCCCTGCGACCCCAGCAGAATCGCATCGTAGAGGGCCGTTGCATAATCCGCATGCAGTTGATTCAGCCCGCGGTCGATCTGTGCAATTTTGTTGGTGAAGGGCGACAGCTCGCGCACCTCGGTCGCGAATTCGAGCAGGCTCATCTGGTCCTGCAGGCGCAGAATCGCATGAACAAAGCGATGCGCCGCGGAAGCCTCTTCCGCCATGTCCTTCTTCACGCTGCCGCTGGTGTCGATAGCGAGCGTCAGGTTCAACGGCATCTCCGATTGCCGTTCGAACACCGCGATCGTCTGCGGCCGGCCATCTTCCTTCACGGAAAAATCCTCGCGTTTAAGTCCTCCGACGATGGCTCCATTGCGGTCGGTCACGCTCACGAACACGTTGACCAGCTTCACATCGACGCGCAAAGTAGTCTCCTGTGCGGCGAGGGGTGCAATCATCCAGACCGTTGCAGTGCAAGTGAGAACCACCAGCATAGCTGCGGTATTCCATCGAACGATGCGCGTCTTATTTTTCATCCCGCGCCTCCGTTCCCGTCAAGATTTCCGCGGGAAAAGCCTCTCCATCGGCCCACACCGCGCCATCGGTGAAGGTTTCCTTCTTCCAGATCGGTACGGTTTTTTTCAGAGTGTCAATCAGCCAGCGGCAGGCTTCGAAGGCCGGGCCACGATGCGCGGCCGCGACGACGATCAACACGCTGGTCTCGCCGACCTGCAATCGGCCCAGCCGGTGAACGATTGAAGCATGGCGCACAGCAAAACGGTGTGTTGCCTCGTCGACCAGGGCGCGCATCTGCTTCAGCGCCAGCGAGTCGTAGGCCTCGTAATCCAGATAGAGCGTCTTGCGCCCGCGAGTGTTGTTACGCACAATGCCGTCAAAAACAACAACGGCTCCATCCTCGTCGTTCCTGGCAGTTTCAGTGATCCCCTGCACATCAATGGGAAGATGGGTGAGCGAAACGGCTATTGAGTCGTCTTCTGCAGCGTCGCCGGCACTTTCCTCAGACGCCGACCCACCGGAAACCGGCGGCAAAAGCGCGACCTCATCGCCATCGCACAGCTCATGGGAGCGGTTCACGTACGCAGCATTCACGCTGACGGCGATTCCCTGCTCCCAACGGACGGCATGGGGCGCCAAGGCGCTCATCTGTTCGATCAGCGCGGCCACCGTGGCCGATGCCGGCAACTCAACCGGAGTGGACTCG
>Ga0182013_10001596_pt1 | contig 30755 bp, 25 predicted proteins | sample 612S2MmetaG_FD_120487 | JGI IMG/M metagenome (GOLD analysis project Ga0182013, IMG submission 120487) | Permafrost microbial communities from Stordalen Mire, Sweden - 612S2M metaG | ecosystem: Environmental > Terrestrial > Soil > Wetlands > Permafrost | place: Sweden: Stordalen | collected... | reverse complement strand
TGGTCGTCCCTCGATGATGCTTGGAGCGGGCTCGCCCGACTCCGTTGATTGACACCATCAGTTTGAGGGACGACCACCTTCGGCGCTACCGCTTCGGCGCCGGCCCGTTACCCCATCTAATCCACCCTACGTGCTAACCGCCGCCAACTTCGAGAGGCGCGTATCTACACGGGTGAAAATCGAGCACGCACTTAGACCGGGGTTTCGATTTCGATGGGCACGGGCAACCCAATCGATGTCCGTACGGGCGTATAGATATCTAAATCAATATTAGCCGCTTTGAGAGTCACGATGAGCGCATATCGTGATTTCCGATTGCAAATCTCCGTCGACGCACGGTTGCGCCACCAGCCGTTAACGGGCCTTACGCACATGCTGTCGCGGTTCAATAAGTCGATCGCGTGGCCGCTCCACAAGTCGCAGTGCAGCGAGCCTGCCGAGATGCTGTCTTCACCCAGCAACCAGCGACTGTCCGCCGGCTCTATCGCGGGCCGCCTGCGGGAGCCATGCCGTTCCCCAGGATTTACGCGCAGTTTAAACCGCTCGAAAGTCTCGTTCCTTCGTTGATGATCAAAGCGCAGCCCGTGTGACTGATATCTCTGCGGGTCTATATTTGCCGATAGTCCCGGATTGGGATCGATGAAGTATGATAGGGTCACCTTCATCTCAATAGGCTCATTCTCGAGCTCTTCGAGCATCGCCTGTGGGATTGGCAATGTGTAGTAGTGGCACTCGTTGAACCTGCGGCCTTTTTCGATCTTGAATGGCTGAATCTCGGCCTGCGCGAAAAGCGCCAAATGATTCTTCGCCGAGGCGTTCGCACGTTCGAAGCTTGGAACGCCGTACCCAAACCGGCGCACAAGTTCGTATCGAGCCCTTTTTCCGGAGACGCCGCCCAGCCCAGTTAACATAGGTGCCGTCCATTCCGCGCTATGCACCATCATAGCGCGTACGGTCTCGGGCCAGTAGTCAGGATGCTCTACGGCGATGCGGGCCGCCATCCGCGCTGCCTGCGCTGTCGCGGCGCTAGTAGCTTCGAAAGAAACCAAGGGCGTACCCGCGTCGCGGCCAGTTGTCAGTAGAGACAATGAGCCCATTGTCAATATTTCAGTTCGACCGGGATTTACTGCGCGGTTGCCGGCTTCCATTACTAGTTCTGGTTTGAATGGTGACAGCCCCTGCGGCCACGTCACACTTGTGCGGCTGTGGGGACTAAGCTCCCCTGCTGTCACCAGGGACGTCCAGTCTTCATAGCCCCGATCTCGTACATCAATGAGATCCGTGTACCCACCGATGGTCAACGCATTCCATGCCTGCGCCGGATCCTCAATCGGATATTCGTCCTGAGAACGCCGACGCGCAAAGTCGGTCTCGGCAACAACGTTTCCTGCAGATACAATAATCAAACGCTTCGGACGATCATCTTCCTCTTTGCCTTCCTCGCCTTCATCGGCAATCATCCGTCCGACCGCAGCTTGGTCAATGGCCGCACTCCAGCTGGAAGCTGTAGCGCCCGACACGTTATCGTTCGTAATCGCCATGCAGTAGACACGCGGCCGGTCGGGAGCCTCGATTTCCGGCAGGGCGACCGCCGCTTGTGTTAGCACCCCATAACTCTGTGGCTCGTTCGGATCAAAACCGTCGGGGGGAAGCAATTTCACCGATTCAAGTCGATGGGATAGGGCGCGTTGTGACTGATCACTGAGCCGCGCCGTTAGGTCACCGTGTAAAATCATTCCCGCCATTGCAGTACCGTGACCTGCCGTGTCTTGATCGTCGACGCCCCATTCCAGATCGAGTGTGTGAAGGTCGGCGGGTGCCAACGCGGGCTCGATGAGGGCATGAGCACGATTCACGCCCGTATCAAACATACAAACCGCTGGCGCATCAGTGCCGGGCCAAATGACGCGCTCAGCCAAGCTATCAATCCATTCGTGCTGATCGCCCGCCACGTCCTCGGTGAAAAATACCGGTGTGTCGCTAGCGCGGCGCAGCTCCGCGATGGCGCCGGTGGCAAAGAGCATCAATTCAATGGTCACTCGTGTCGCAAGGACCGGCACGACGACGACTTCAGGAAAGTACAATCGGCGATCAGTGTCGGCGACTCGTACGTTCAATCGAGCGCAAACATCCTCGATCTCGGCTTCCTTGTCCCGATGGCACCACAATCCCCACCAAATCTGTTGCTGTGGTTGGGTAGGTAGCGAAGTCGGTGTATCCGTCCAGAAAGTCTCAAGGCGCGCGGTGCGGACCGCTTCGATGGACTCCACCTTCGTTCTGTATGGGGGATTCCCCGCCTCGGTCAACTGGCCGTTCAAGTAGTCATTCAGAATCTCGTCCAGCGCCGGCCTTGCGTGATCGGGCACATAGAGTGCTATGGTTCGGTCATTCGTGTCGCTCATCTTCGCTGCGCCAGACCGAATTTCCTGCGTTTTCATATCCAACAGATCGGGAGCTGTACCGCGGCGCAGCTCCACCTCCAGAAAGGCGCCGGTCGGCGGCACTAGTCGCGGATCGGTAGGTTTGTTCCCGTCCGCTGCAGCAAAAGCAGCGCTAAGTTCATTCTGAATCTTTGCCCCGTGCGCGGCACGTTCCCGAACCGCGCTTGAGCCGAAGCCTTGTTCGCCAACGTATTCTTGGGTCGAGACGAACGCAGTGATGTCAATGTGTGGAAGGTTGAAGCGCGAAGGCATACATTAGGCGCCTTCCGTATCAAGGAATGCCGTACGCATCGCGTGACGCTCTTGAAGGCGGTCGATAATATTTTCGGTTGTGAGTTGCTTACGTTCATCCAGAATCGCCGTTTTGACGGCGTCGTCGGCTGCTCGCACAATCTCGGATTGGCTCAAGCCTTCCGCTGCATGGATAATGTTTCTCCACACTGGGCGGACGATCTTCATAGGGACAATATTCGTACTAATGAGCTGCTTAATTTGTGTGGAGGTAGGGGTGTCAAACTCCAGAACCTGATCGTAGCGTCGTAGCAATGCTCTATCGAGAAGCGATGGGTGGTTGGTCGAACAGATAATAACGCTATCCGTCGAATTTCCTTCTTCCATAAATTGCAAAAATGAGTTGAGGACGCGGCGCATCTCCGCAACATCGTTTGTAGCAGTTCGCTGCCCGCCGACGGCGTCAAATTCATCAAAAACGTATACACCCCGACGTTTTGCTGTCTCATCAAATATGAGGCGCAGCTTTGCTGCCGTTTCGCCCATGTAGCGGGTAATCAGCCCTTCGAGTCGAATTATGAAAAGGGGCAGATTAAGTTCGCCGGCCAACGCTTCGGCTGACATCGTCTTGCCAGATCCGGGCGGACCGACGAACAAAATGCGTCGGTTGGGAACTTTTCCGTGTTCACGCAACCAGTCGCGCTTTCTTTGCTGCCGTAGTATGTCTGTAAAGCGGCCCAGAAGCCGCTCGTTCAGGACAACGTCTTTTAGCTTAAATCGAGGTTCGCGCATTTCCAGCAGCCCTTCGAGGCTACCACGCGGATGCGCGAATGGGATCGCCACCGAAGCGCCACGTGATCCTCTCGCTCTGGCCTTGTCGATCTCCGCGCGCATTTCTTGAGCGGTCTCGCGGCGTCCTTGGCGCGCTTCTGCGGCCGCAACCTGGAGAGCTATCGAGAAGAATGCGTCCTCGTCGCCTTCGGCGCGGCTGCGAAGCATCGCGAGGATTTGTTTTGCGTTGGACACATCGACCTCTCAGAGTGAAATGCTACTACGAACGTCAGAGGTCGCGAACGAGTTTTTACGCGACCCACAACCTATTCATAAACTGACAATCTAAAGGGATTTTCAATGGCTTACGTTGGAGCCTTGGCATAAGCGCGCTCCGCCGCCCGAAGTAGGCGGCTCCTGTCCACAACGTACCCTCGGAGAAATAGGGTGACGCCGCGCTAATCACAACGACAGGCCGTCTTTCCGCGGTGGCTGACGGATGCGGAATTAGGTTCGCCTATTCGCCGCACAATCTGCGGAGATTAGCCCCCTATTCTCCGCACAATCTGCGGAGAATAGCGCGCTTGGCCTCACCCTCCGCCTACAGCCCCGCCCACCCGAACTTATAAACCAGCGCCGCACCGATGGTTTGGACGTATTTGCTGACGTGATCCGAGCCGCCGGTCGGCGCGCCGGTTGCGGTGGCGACGATCGCGTCGTCCTTCGCCGAATAGCTGGCGTAGCGATATTCCGAGCGCAGAAACAGGGCGGACGGCAGGCCGAGGCCGAGCAAGCCTGCGAGCGAGGTTTCTGAGCCGCCGCCGAGGAACCAGCCCGCATAGGTGGTCGCGGCAATATCCACGCCGAGCGGCGCGCCGCCGGTGAGCGTGCCGAAATTGATCTGGTCGAAGCGGGCCTGGGTATAGCCGCCGTTGAGATAGGCCAGCAAAGCGGGCGACACGATGTAGCCTAAACGGCCGCCGGCGGCCCAGGCGTCGGTCTCCTTCTGCTCGCCGACGAAGCCGGTCAGCGGGTCCATGAATTGGCCGTGCAGATTCATGAAATTGTAGTCGCCGAAGGCGCCGATCAGAAAATGCTGCATGACCTGGTAGTCGCAGCCGGCGCCGGCCTGGCCGTACCAGCCGCGGCCGCCGAGTGTCGTGGTCACCGAGGTCGGCGTCAGCCCGGCCGTGGTCTCGGAATAAGTGTCGTCGTTCGACAAGCCGTAGCCGCCGCCGCCATCGACATAGCAGCCGGACCAGATCGATGATTGAACCGGAGGCGACCAAGCCTTCAGCGGCATATCCGCGGCGGCAGCCACGCCCGAGCTCAACAGCAGGCCCGCGAACGAGGCCAAAAGCCGGTTTTTCATGGCGCTTCTCCGTTAATTCCAAGAATTTCAAGCGATTAGGATCGCTCCGGACGATGCCGCAGACAGGGTTAATTTTGGCTTTACGCCGACAACGCGGCCCAATGTCACGATACCAGAGATATTTTGTGACTCATATTGACATTGGTCCCTGTTCATATTACTTGGTGTCGATCTCGCCCATCGAGGGTCGTCGACCGGTGACAGCCGAGCGATGGGGCGGGTGCGGTTCCTGCGGGCGGGGCTTGTAACCCCGCTCCCGGGCGGTCCGGGCATCGTTTCGGCCGGCATTATGACCGGTCCGCGAGGTGCATCGCTGGACTGGGACAGGGTTTGGCGGGTAACGCCCGTCGGACTTGCGTCCCAGGAAACACGGCCTGGGCTGAGCGGTGGCATTCATTTGCGCCGCAAGCGCCGCGGTGGAGCGCCGAGAGGCGAGCCCCCTCCGTATGCTCTTTGGTTTTGAAGAGCATACGGAGGGGGCGCCGCACCCGCAGGTGCGGTCTCTAAGTACGCGCCTGTCGGCGCTCCGCCTCCCTTCTTTTGTTGGGGGAGGCACAAGGGAATGGCTTGCTGCGGCAAAACTCGGATGCAAGCGCATCGCGAGAACGAAGTCGTACGTTCCCCTCGCCCCGCACGCGTGGAGTGCGACGCATCGCCGGAAGGTTAGCGCTCCTTCGCGGCGCTAGCGCGGGCCGGGATGAAGCGCATCATGCGAAACGGCCGCTCGACGTTTTATCGTCCGGCGTGCCAGAAGTGAATTTCACCTCGCCGCAATGCCGGGAGAAATGGCCATGAGCGCTGAAATGAGCACAGAAACCATCATCGTCGAAACCCGCGGCCGGGTCGGATTGATCCGGCTCAATCGGCCGCAGGCGCTCAATGCGCTCAACAGCGTGCTGATGCGCGAATTGGCTCAGGCGGTCGATAGCTTTGAGACTGACGGTAATATCGGATGCATCGTCATCACCGGATCGGACAAGGCTTTCGCGGCCGGCGCCGACATCAAGGAGATGGCGGACAAAGAATTCACCGAAGCCTTCCTCGGCGATTTCGCGGCGGACTGGCATCGCGTCGCCGAAGCGCGCAAGCCGATCATCGCCGCGGTCTCAGGTTTCGCGCTCGGCGGCGGCTGCGAACTCGCTTTGCAATGCGATCTGATCATTGCCGCCGACAATGCCAAATTCGGCCAGCCGGAGATCAAGCTCGGCATCATCCCCGGCATCGGCGGCACGCAGCGGCTGACGCGTGCGGTCGGCAAGGCGAAAGCCATGGACCTCATTCTCACCGGCCGCATGATGGACGCGCAGGAGGCCGAACGCTCCGGTGTCGTCGCCCGCGTCGTGCCGCTCGCTAGTCTTCTCGACGAAGCACTGAAAGTCGCGGCGACCATCGCCGCGATGTCGCTGCCGTCGGTGCTGGCGGCCAAAGAGGCGGTCAACCGCGCGTTCGAGACCACGCTTGCCGAGGGCGTGCGCTTCGAGCGGCGGGTGTTTCATTCGCTGTTCGCGACCGCCGACCAGAAGGAAGGCATGGCGGCCTTCATCCAGAAGCGGCCGGCTAAATTTGAAAACAAGTGAGAGACAGTTATCGTCATTTCCGCACGCAGATCAGCCGCACCACAGAACGCTCGAACGCGCCAGGATCGGCGGCATTGCCGGCAGCAAGCGCGACACCATCGTTGTGGAGACCATGGGCGTCGAGAAACGCCCGCACGGTCGCGGCCGGCACCAGCGCGGCCTGCGGCGTGACCGACCCGGCGCTGGCGACGAGTGGCGATTGCAGCGCGACGATGCCGGCAAACCGGCCTTGAGCGTCGATCGCCGCTGCACCGCCAAAGCCGGGTGGCGCGGGCGTCATGGTTTGAGCGGTCAGCCGCGCGGGCGCTTCGGTCACCGCGCCATCGCCGGCCTGGGCCAGCGGATCGGCGATGCCGAACAGCGTCAGGTCGCTGCCGGACGCGGCATCGCCGCCAAGCGGTGCGGCAACCAGATCGCGGGCGCCGTACAGCCGCAGCAGCGTGAGATTGTCTGTCCGGTCGGTGGCGATAGGGTCGGCATGACCGAAACCCGGAACTGTGATGGATTGGCATTCGTCCGTCATATCGGCGGCGGCGATGAGGTCGCCGCCGCTCGTGACGACGACCGCGCTGCCATATTCGACACCGCGTTTGCGTCCGGCCGGCACAGCGGTATTCGGGTCGGGGAAGCCGACAAACGTATCCGACACCGCGACCGCGACGGCGGCCATGGTGCCTTCGGTGGCCTGATCGTAGAGGATGGTGACGCCGCGCACTTCGCTGCCGCGCGACTGCGCGCGGACGATGAATTTCTTCAGGTGCTGTTCGCCGACGATGACGAAGGAATCCGGATTGAGCGCGCTGGAGTGAACGCCGCGCTGCGAGGTCTTCTTCTCCTGCTCGAACAAGGCCGGCAGCGACGCTTCGTGCAGGCGGAAGGTTTCGATCTGGATCTGGCCCTGCGCCGAGGTCCAGCGGCTGCCGGTGCGCGCAGGCCCGGTGTGCGGCACAAGCTTTTCCGGCACACCGACGCGCGCGCCGGTGGCACTATCGTCGATCAGCCGCCAGCCGACGGCGGCTTGGCGCGATTTGGCGGCGTCCGCGAGCAGCGCGCGCTCCTGATCGCTGAGCACCCCGGTGTCCTTGCCGTTGTTGCGTCTTTGGAACGCTTTGAGGGAGTCGAGCATGTGACCGTCGAACTCCTCGGCGCTCAGCCCTGCGAAACTGCCGAGCCAGACCAGATCGCCTTCGATGGCGAGCCGCGCCGCCTCGGGGATTGCAGCGAGGGCCCCAGGCAATGCGGCGTGACTGCTTTTACTGGAAGCGGTGTTTTTGCTTGCAACGGCTTTGCGCGGCGCCGCGCTCGGCGTGGCGGCATTCGACTGTTGCGCCAATGCCGGCGTGATCACCAGCAGGCCCAATGTAAGGAGGCCTATGGTAACTCGACCAATGGCAAGGCGCGCAATCTTGGCGTTCATTCCGGCCCCCGAAACGGACAAGCCTAGCCGAACGACCGGTCGACTCCAATCTTCGACGGCTTTCACCGTAGCAGTCGCCGGACGCGCCGTTGCGACCTATATTAGCGGCATGCTGAGTACCGAACCGAGTGCCGAAGAACTTGAGCGCTATGCGCGCCACATCGTGCTGCGCGAGGTGGGCGGGCCGGGCCAGGCCGCGCTTCGCCGTGCGCGCGTGCTGGTGGTCGGCGCCGGCGGTCTCGGCGCGCCGGTGCTGCTCTATCTCGCCGCCGCCGGCGTCGGCACGCTCGGCGTGGTCGACGACGACGTCGTGGCGCTATCGAACCTGCAGCGGCAAGTGATCCACGCGACGCCCGACATCGGCGCTGCGAAAACCGACAGCGCAGCGGCAACCATCGGTCGGCTCAATCCCCACGTCGCGGTGGAGCGGCACAATGTGCGGCTGACGGCGAAAAATGCGCTCGATCTCATCGGCAATTATGACATCGTCGCCGACGGGTCCGATAATTTCGCCACGCGCTATCTCGTCTCGGACGCCTGCTATTTTGCCAAGAAGCCGCTGGTGACCGCGGCCCTCGGCAGTTTCGACGCCACGCTGACCACGATCCGGGCGCACGAGCGCTCAGCCGACGACAAGCCGAATCCGAGCTATCGCTGTCTATTTCCCGACCCCCCGCCACCGGGCAGCGTGCCGGCTTGCGCCGAGGCTGGCGTGCTGGGCGCCTTGGCAGGCGTGATCGGCTCCATGATGGCGCTGGAAATAATCCGCGAGATCGTCGGCTTCGGCGAAAACCTGGTCGGCCGCTTGGTCATGGTCGACGCCCGCGCCATGCGCTTCGAGACGTTCCGCTATGCGTGGGACCCGGAAAATCCGTTGTCGGGCGAGCAGGCGACGATCCGTGATCTGTCGGTGCATGCGTAACATCGTCATTGCGAGGAGCGTAGCGACGAAGCAGTCCAGACTCGGAGCGAGCGGCGCTGGATTGCTTCGCTGCCGCTCGCAATGACGTCGAAATCTATTTGCTCCACGTCGCCATAATGGTCGAGCCCTTCATGATCGACCATTTGTTGTCACCGGCGCCGACAACGGTGAAGCAATTGGCTTTGGCGCCGCTCCAGGTGGTGCAGAAGCCGTCCTTGGAGAGCTGCCAAGTGCCTGTGCCCTTGGCGCCGCCGCCGCCGGCCGGTTCGCGCTTCATCTTGCCATCGGCCGAAAACGTCATCTTGAATTTGACGTTGGACGTCGTTGCGGCGGTAAACGGTTGGGCGTTGAAGAAGGTCGCCTGAATTTCGTTGGGCGCTAACTTTCCTATCGGCGCGGCGACCACGGACGTGAGGCACAGCGACGTGGTGAAAAGCACGATCGAGGCTGTAGCCGTGACGACGCTCGCACTATGAGCACGCATCGCACCCCCCAAAAGCGCGTGATTCGCGGCAACCATGATAGATCAGCGGGCCTGCCGATGATACACGCTGTTCGGCCGCATGTCGGTGGCGGACGCCACGCGGTTCGTCATGTTGAAGAAGCCCGTGACCGCGGCGATATCCCAGATATCGCGATCGCTGAATCCGGAGCGGCGCAATCGCGCGCGATCCTCCTCCTCGACCAGCCACGGCTCGGCGGTGAGTTTCACCGCGAAGTCCAGCATGGCGCGTTCCCGCTTCGACAGCCGCGCCGCGCGAAAGTTCATCGCCATCAATTCGCCGAGCGGCGGATCGGAGGACAACTGCCGCACGGCGGCGCCGTGGGCGACGAGGCAATAATAGCAGCGGTTGTGCGACGACACCGCGACCGCGATCATCTCGCGTTCGAGCTTGCTCAAGCCCGATGGCGCCAGCATCAGATCGTTGTACATGGCGACGAAGGCGGACAGCTTGGCCGCATCGAAGGCATAGGCTTTGAGCACGTTGGGCACGAAGCCCAGTTTTTCCTCGCATTTGGCGAAATAGGCAGCCATATCCGGCGCAAGCGTCTGCGGAGGTAGCTGCAACGCGATGACCGCGGTGTCGTCGTGCGCAGTCGCGCTGGCTCTCGCCTTATTTGTGGGATGGTTCGTCTTTTTGCGCTTGGCCATGGTGATCTCTGACGCTCAATATCCGTTCATACCGCCGTACCGGCGACAAAAAAAGGAATTATATCGCGGGTTCTGCTGCGCTGCCGCATAGAAGGTGGCGGTAGCGAATCTCCGCCCGAAGCGAGTAGGATCACCAGGAACCAAGTGAGAAGAGAAGATATAGAGGGGAGCATGAACATCCAGGACATTCCCCGACGCGGCGGCGATTACTCGAGCGTGGCGCTCATCGACGCCGCCACGGTCCTGTTGAACAAACGCAGGCCCGACATTCCCAACGATTTTCTGGTCAAGCTGTTCGGGCTGGCAGTACCGGAGGATATCGAGCGCTATACCGCCGACCAGTTGGCCGGCATCGCCGAGCAGTCGTGGTCGTTCCTCGCCGAGCGCCAGCCGGGCGCACCGAAGCTGCGTTGCGAGCCGACCGCCGTGCGGCCCGGCATAGCGGTGCTTGACATCCTCAACGACGACATGCCGTTCCTGGTCGATTCCGTCGTTGCCGAACTCAACCATCGCGGCCTCGACATCCGCTTGTTCGTCCATCCGGTGTTCGTCGTCGAACGCAACCTCGCCGGCAAGCTGGTCAACTTCAAGGGCGCGCGCACGGTCGGCGGCCAGCGCGAAAGCTTCATCCACCTTCACATAGAAGGCCTCGACGACGCGGCGGAGCGGGCCGAAATCCTCCGCGCGCTGGAGACGATCCTCGCCGAGGTACGCCTTGCCGTGCAGGATTGGCAGCCCATGCTGGCGCGGGTGCGCGACATCATCGCGGACCTACGGACCAATCCGCCGCCGCTCCCGGTCGATGAGATCGCCGAAGCGATCCAGTTCCTGGAATGGTTGGCGGACGATAATTTTACGCTGCTCGGTGCGCGCGATTATGTTTTCACCGAGGGCGAGGGTGCGCTCGATCCAATCTTCGAGACCGGCCTCGGCCTGCTGCGGTCGCGTGAAGTCCGGTTGTTACGGCGCTGGAACGAACCGCTCGTCATCACCCCGGAGATTCGTGCCTTCCTTAAGGAGCCGAAGCTGCTCATCGTCACGAAGTCGACGTTGCGCTCGCCGGTACACCGCCGCGTCGATCTCGACTATGTCGGAATCAAGCGCTTCGATCAGCACGGCGCGCTGGTCGGCGAATTTCGTTTTTGCGGCTTGTTCACCTCGACGGCCTATACGCGGCCGCCGCGCAGCATCCCCTATCTGCGGCGCAAACTCGACAGCATCACCCGCCGTGCCGGGTTCGATCCGAACAGTCACTCCGGCAAGGCGCTGTCCAATGTGCTCGAGAATTATCCGCGCGACGAATTGTTCCAGATCGACGAGGATACGCTCTATCAGTTCGCACTCGCCATTCTTCAGCTCGACGAACGACCGCGCGTGCGCGTGTTGCCGCGGCGCGACCGCTTCGACCGCTTCGTGTCGGTCCTCGCCTACATTCCGCGCGACCGCTACAGCGGCCAAATCCGGGCGGCGGTCGGCGACTATCTGGTCGCCGCGTTCAATGGACGCTTGAGCGCCTATCACCCGTTCTTCACGGAAGGGCCGCTGGTGCGCGTCCATTACATGATCGGACGCGCCCAGGGCGAAACGCCGAATCCGGATCGTGCCGCGCTCGACCGCGGAGTCGAAGCGATCGTGCGCAGCTGGACCGACGGCTTGCGCGAAGCACTCGCCGGCAGTCCTGATCCCCACCGCGAGCGGCTGTTGTTCGCGCGCTATCGCGATGCCTTCCCGATCGATTATTGCGAGGTCTATCCGCCGGCAATGGCGGTCGGCGACATTCGCGTCGTCGAGACGCTTACGCCAGAGCGTCCGCTCGGCGTCGACCTTTACCGCCAGGGCGGTGCGGAGCCGGCGCGCGCGGGACTGAAGGTTTTCAGCCGGAGCCGGCCGATCTCGCTCTCGGAACGCGTGCCGGTGCTGGAGAATATGGGCTTTCGTGTCGTCGACGAGCGCACCTACCATATCCGACCGCATAACGCGGCGGAGGTCTGGTTCCACGACATGGAACTCGAAACTGCGTCGGGCCAGCCGATCGAGCTTGCCGCGGTCGAGGAGCGGCTGGAGGCCTGCTTCCTTGTGGTGATGGGTAGAAGAGCGGAGAGCGACGGCTACAATGCGCTCGTGCTCGCGACCGGCCTGGGTTGGCGCGATGTCGCGCTGATCCGAACCATCTCGCGTTTCTTGCGTCAGATCCGCGTTGCCTATTCGCAAGACTATATGTGGGTAACGCTGCGCAAATATCCGAGCATCGCCGCGCAGATCGTGAGCTTGTTTCAGACCCGCTTCGATCCGCACTTGCGCGTGCCGCCGGATGAGCGCGCGGCGCGCGAGGCCGCAACCGTTGCGGAAATCGAAACCGCGCTGCAGGCAGTCGAAAGCCTGGACGAGGATCGTATCCTGCGTCACTTCGTCAACGCGGTCACCTCCGCAATCCGGACCAATTTTTATCAGCTTGGCGCCGATGGCTTCGCGAAAGAGCTGATCGCGATCAAGTTTGCCAGTCGCAAGGTCGACGCGATGCCATTGCCGCGGCCGCTTTACGAAATCTTTGTCTATTCACCGCGAGTCGAAGGCGTTCATCTGCGCTTCGGCAAAGTGGCCCGCGGCGGAATCCGCTGGTCCGACCGGCCGCAGGACTTTCGCACCGAAGTGCTCGGCCTGGTCAAGGCGCAGAACGTCAAGAATGCCGTGATCGTGCCGGTCGGCGCCAAGGGCGGTTTCGTGCCGAAATATCTGCCGAGCGGCGGTCCCCGTGAAGCGATCCAGGCCGAAGGCGTCGCCACCTATAAAATGTTCATTTCGACGCTGCTCGACATCACCGACAATATCGGTACCGGAACGACAGGCGTGATCGCACCGCCGGACGTGGTGCGGCACGACGGCGACGACCCTTATCTGGTGGTTGCCGCCGACAAGGGAACCGCGACGTTTTCCGACATCGCCAACGATCTCGCGCTCGCGCACGATTTCTGGCTCGGCGACGCCTTCGCCTCGGGCGGTTCGGCCGGATACGACCACAAAAAGATCGGCATCACCGCGCGCGGCGCCTGGGAATCGGTGAAACGTCATTTCCGTGAAATGGACGTCGATATCGCGGCCGTGCCGTTCACGGTGATCGGCATCGGTGACATGTCCGGCGACGTCTTTGGCAATGGGCTATTACGCGAGAAGACGACCAAGCTCGTTGCCGCCTTCGATCACCGCGATATTTTCATCGATCCCGATCCCAATCCGGAAAAGAGCTTCGCCGAGCGCAAGCGAATGTTCGATTTGCCGCGATCGAGCTGGCAGGATTTCGACAAGACGGTCCTCTCCAAAGGCGGCGGCATCTACCCGCGCAAGGCCAAGGACGTCCAGCTCTCGCCCGAGGCGCAGAAACTATTCGGCGTCGGCGAACACGTCACCCCGCAGGATCTCATCCGCGCCATCCTCAAAGCGCCGGTCGATCTCATCTTCTTCGGCGGCATCGGCACCTATGTCCGCGCCGCCGACGAAACCGACGAAGCAGTCGGCGATCGCGCCAATGACGCCATCCGCGCCGCGGCCAAAGACTTGCGCTGCAAGGTCATCGGCGAAGGCGCCAATCTCGGCATGACCCAGCGCGGCCGCATCGAAGCGGCATTCCACGGCATCAAGCTCAATACCGACGCGATCGACAATTCCGCCGGCGTGAACACCTCCGATATGGAGGTCAATATCAAGATCGCGCTCTCTATCCCGGTGCGCGACGGGCGGTTGGCAAACGACGCGCGCAACGCGCTTTTGGCCGAGATGACCACCGAGGTCGCGGACCTCGTGCTGCGCAACAATTATTTGCAGACGCTGGCGCTATCGCTCGCCGAGCGGCGCGGCATGGAGGATTTTGGCTTCCTGCAGCGTCTGATCCAGACGCTGGAAGCGCGGGGCTTGCTCGACCGCGCGGTTGAATATCTGGCCGACGACATGCAGCTCGCCGAGCGCCGCCGCCGATCGGAGCCGTTCACCCGGCCGGAGCTTTCGGTGCTGCTCGCCTACGCCAAGCTGACGCTTTACGACGACCTTCTCGAAAGCGCTGTACCCGACGACCCTTATCTCGCGCGCGAGTTGGTGCGCTATTTCCCGCAAGCGATCGCCGAGCGTTACCCCGATGCGCTCGCCCACCATCGCCTGCGCCGCGAAATCATCGCCACCCATCTCGCGAATTCGATGATCAATCGCGGCGGCCCATCGCTGATGGTGCGCATCGCCGATCAAACCGGGGCTTTGCCGACTGCGATCGCCTCCGCCTTCGCGGCAGTGCGCGACAGCTATGGCATGACCGCGCTGAATACCGCGATTGACGGTCTCGACAACAAGATCCCCGGCAAGCTCCAGCTCGAGCTCTATGCGACGGTGCAGGATCTCCTGCTCGACCGCATCATTTGGTTCCTGCGCAATGTCGATCTGTCGAAGGGCCTTGCCGATGTGGTGACGCATTATCACGACGGCATTGCCGCCGTGGCCGGTGCGCTCGACGGTGCGCTGGCGCCGGACGGCCGCAATGCTCGCGCGACCCGCCGGGACGAACTCGTTCAGGCCGGAGTGCCCGACCTTCTCGCCGGCCGCATCGCCGACCTTCGTACGCTCACGGCGGCGCCCGACATCGTGTCGGTCGCCGACCGCACCGGCAAGCCGGTCAGCGAGGTCGCGGCGACCTACTTTGCCGCCAGCGCCTTCTTTCGGCTCGATCGCATCGCCGCGGCCGCAAGCACCATTCCGATCGCCGACTATTTCGATCGGCTGGCGCTCGATCGTGCGCGGGACTCGATCGGCGATGCCGAGCGGCGGCTTGCCGCCGCTATGGTCGGTAACGGCGCGGTCGGTGCGGGCGCGGTCGAGGCCTGGGTTGCGCCGCGCCACAGCGAGGTCGAGCGTATTCGCATGGCGATCCACGAGATCGCCAATTCCGGTCTGACGCTGTCGAAGCTTTCCGTGGCCGCGAGCCTGCTCGGCGACTTGGTCAAGAACTGATTTCGCTTTCGCGGACCGCGCGTTACGCAAAAAAAAGAACCCCAAGCAGCTTACGCGCTTGGGGCCCTTCAAGTTGTTGCCTCAACTCAGGCTTATCTGGCCGGACGACGGTGTCGGGGGGGATGGGGGAGCCGCCCGGTCGGCCTTGATGACCGGGAAATAGGGGCGCAATCCGCCGATGCAATGCAGATCACGCTTTAGTGTTGTTGCCTTGCGTCAAAAACGCGCGGCCATGCGAGCAACCATGCAGTGCAACAATGCAGCTCCTTGTATTCCGCATGGCCGTTGTGGCGGCAATGCTTCTGCGATCTCCCGTGTCTATCGAGCCAACGTCGCACAGCCGTCACAGATCGCGACGGAGACAAATCTTTCCAGCCAATGCTGCAGTGCGATTTTCTCGGGCGCGGCGGTGTTGGGGGAATCCCTTCCATAGGTGGAACAAAACTGGCTGGGACGGCTTGCGAACCTTAGGCTAAGGTCGACAGTCGGTAAGAAGCCTGGAGTTTTGGAATTGCCCGGCCTCATGCTGCCTCCGTGCCATAGCATCGCTTCGGCCGGACTTGGTAGCGCCGCCGGATCGCAGGCGGAACCAAAGGCTGAGAAAAACGCAGAATGAGCGTGCTCGATTCTTTGCATCCGCTCTATTCGCTGACCGGCCTCGCCGTTGGCCTGTTGGTCGGACTGACCGGCGTTGGCGGTGGCTCGCTGATGACGCCGCTTCTTATTTTGCTGTTCGGCATTCATCCGGCGACGGCTGTGGGCACGGACCTGCTCTATGCCGCGGTGACCAAGACCGCCGGCAGCGCAGTACACGGCCTCAACCGAACCATCGATTGGCAGGTGGTGCGGCGATTAGCGACCGGCAGCGTGCCGATGACCGTCGTCACCATCGTCGTGTTAAGCTACGTCGGCATCAGTAGTCCCGCGGCGCGCAATTTGATCACGGTGGTGCTGACCGTCGCGTTGTTCATCACCGCCGCAACTTTGATCTTTCGCGAAAAAATCGTCGCGCATTATTCCGTGCGGCTTGGCGCACTACAGCCGAAGCAGATCGCCACTCTCACGATAGCGGTCGGCGGCGTTCTCGGCGCTCTGGTGTCGATCACGTCGGTCGGCGCCGGAGCGATCGGCGTCACGGCGCTGATCTTGCTCTACCCGAAGCTGCCGACCGCGCGAATCGTGGGCTCCGATATCGCGCATGCCGTTCCGCTCACGCTCGCAGCCGGGATCGGCCATTGGCTCCTCGGTTCGATCAATCCCGAAGTCTTGCTTTCGTTGCTGGTGGGCTCTGTACCGGGGATATTGATCGGCAGCTATGCCGCCGTGCGCATTCCCGAAACGGCGCTGCGGCTGCTACTGGCCGGCACCCTGATCGTGGTGGCGACGAAACTGTCGCTCGACATCCAATGGGCTCCTTCGAGCAGCGGTTCCGTCACGGCAACCACCTCGCATTGACCTCTCGGCCGCCGTCCGACAAGCCGTAGCGATGCAATTCCGCGCCATGCACGTCGAGCCAGATCTTGGCGCGTTCGTGATCCGGGCACAGCCGCTGCACGACGCGCCAGAACTTCGCGGAGTGATTCATCTCGACGAGATGCGCCACTTCGTGCGCGGCGAGGTATTCGAGCACGTGGCACGGCGCCAGGATGAGTCGCCAGGAAAACGACAGCACTCCGGTGGTCGAACACGAACCCCAACGGCTCGATTGATCGCGCACAACGACCCGCCGGGCGGCAAGGCCGAGCTCGCGCGCGAAGCGCAGGCTCGCGGCTTCAAGATCGCGCCTGGCTTCGCGACGCAAAAAATCGCCGATGCGCCGGTCGATGTGCGGAGCTTGCCCGGCCACGCATAGCAAGGGCTCGCCGCCGGCGTCGGTTTCGGTCCAAACCGTGCCGCGCGCATCGCGGCGATGCGCGATGCGATGCGGGATGCCGCGCAGCGGCAGCATCAGGCCATGAGCAAAGGGCGCGGCTTCCGGCAATCGCCCAAGCCGCGCGGCGATCCAGCCGCCGTGCTTGCGCGCGAACTCGCACGCCTCCTTCACCGTGCCGCGCGGCGGGATGGTGAGGATGACTTCGCGCGTCGCCGCTTGGATGCGTAGCGTGTAGCGGCGCGCCTGACGATGCCGGCGCAGGCGCACCGGATACACCGAACCGTCGAACGTGATCTCGATCGTTTGAGGCTCGCTCGGGCGGCGATAGAGCAACGCATGCTGCGGCATGGCGGAGCACCCCGAATCTATCTCGTGGGCGAATAATGCCACATCCGATACGCTAGTGGCGAGATGAGACCGATTTGTGTTCGGTAACGGGTCGCAGCGCGATGCCGCGAGCGTCGCAACGCTTACGCGGTCTGCAACGCGGCGCCGTTGCCCGCGCGTTTGGTGCCGACACTGCTGCGCACGGCACGGCTGGACTGGCTCATCGACAGTATGAAATCGGAAATGCGCGGCACGATCTCCGAACGAAAGCGCGAGCCGTTGAACACGCCGTAATGTCCGACGCCGAGCTGCAAATAATGCGCTTGGCGGCCCGGCGGAATATTGCTGCACAGGCGATGCGCCGCCTCGGTCTGGCCGACACCGGAAATATCGTCGTGCTCGCCCTCGATGGTAAGGAGAGCGACGCGCTTGATCCGACTCGGATCGACGGGCCGGCCGCGATGGGTCATCTCGCCCTTCGGTAGCGCTTGGCGCACGAAAACGGTGTCGACGGTTTGCAAATAGAATTCAGCCGAGAGGTCCATCACGGCGAGGTATTCGTCGTAGAACTCCTTGTGCTTGGACGCCGAGTCGCCGTCGCCGCGCACCAGATGGAGGAACAATTGCTTGTGCGCCTCGATATGCCGGTCGAGATTCATGCTGACGAAACCGTTGAGCTGCAGAAAGCCCGGATAGACGTCGCGCATGAAGCCGGGGTTCGGAAATGGCACCTTGGTGATGACGTGGGTGCGAAACCAGTCGATGCCGCGCTTTTCGGCAAGCTTGTTCACCGCGGTCGGATTGCTGCGCGTGTCGATCGGCCCGCCCATCAAGGTCATGGAAATCGGCACATACGGGTCGTCGTCCGCTTCCATGATGGCAACCGCGGCGAGGACCGGGACTGATGGCTGACACACCGCGACGACGTGGGTGTCGCCGCCGAGCGCATGCAGAATCGAGATCACGTAGTCGACGTAATCGTCGAGATCGAAGCTTCCCTCCGTCAGCGGGACCATGCGCGCATCGACCCAATCGGTGATGTACACGTCGTGATTGGGCAGAAACGCTTCGACGGTGCCGCGCAACAGCGTCGCATGATGGCCCGACATGGGCGCGACGATGAGCAGCCGAGGCTGCGGACGTTTCGGTTGGTGTTCGAACACACGCTCGAAATGAGTGAGCTTGCAGAACGGTCGTTCCCAGACGCTCGAAATACGCACCGGCACGCGCTCACCGCCGACCAGCGTCGATGAAATCTGCCATTCCGGCCGGCCATAGCGGCGCGTCGAGCGCTCAAACAGTTCGGCGGCTGCGGCGACGGACTTTCCGAAGGTGGTAAAGGACAGCGGATTGATCGGATTCTTGAAGTACAGCCGCGTCGCGTCGGCCCAGGCGCGAGACGGATTGAGCGCCGCTTGGCTCATCTCGTAGAACCAATAGAGCGGGGTCGATAGTAACAGTCCGTTGTCGACGGGAAGCGAAGGCGCCCCGCCAAACTCTCCGATGGCCATTGATGAACCTTGCCCGGCTTGCTGCAGTGCAGCATTGTGACGATGGAATGTCATATCGTCAATATATAGGGAAGTTTTTCGCTATTCGTTACGCATAGGCATTCGTCACATCTAAGGGTCAACGCTTTACTGCTATTCGCGCTGCACATAGCGTCCATATGCGCCCCCCGGGAGTAGCGCTACTCACCGGTCTGCAGCAGCGAGCCATGGCGGCGCGCGCTCTGCAAAAGCTTGACAAAGGCGAACAGGCCGCCGGCGAACAGCACCGCGTTAAGCGCCAGCGCCTCCAGCATCAGATCGGGGCGAAAAGCCTTCTGGATCAAAAGGGCGCGCATGCCTTCGAACACATAGGTCGGCGGCAACAGCCAGGCCACAGGTTGCAGCCAGACCGGCAACGTCGTTACCGGGTAGTAAACGCAGGTCAGCGGCATGAACAGGAACATGATCGACCAGGCCAAGTTCTCGGCGCCCATGCCGTTGCGCAAAATCAGGCCGGAGACAAAAATGCCGATCGCCCAACTGGTCAGCATGAGGTTGCAAAAGAATGCGACCAGCGCGAACCCCAGTCCGTAGAGATTGAAGCCGAAGAACGCGATGGCCAGAATGGTGACCGGGATGGCGCCAATCGCCAACCGCACCAAGCTCATCACCATCAACGCCGCGATGAACTCCAGCGGACGCAGCGGACTCATCATCAGGTTGCCGATATTGCGCGACCACATTTCCTCGAGAAACGAGATCGAAAAGCCGAGCTGGCCGCGGAACAGGATGTCCCAGAGCAGCACGGCGCCGATAAACGTGCCGCCCGCGCGGGCGAAGAAACCGGCGTTGGATGAAATGTAGTATTGCAGAAAACCCCATGTGACCATTTGCACCGTCGGCCAATAGACGAGGTCGAGCAGCCTCGGCCAGGACGAGCGCAGCAAGTACCAGTAGCGCAGCATCATCGCGGCGATGCGGCGCGGCGAACCCGCCGTGCGCTCTGTCATTTCGCGGCCGGTCATTTCGCGGTCAATCATTGCGCCGCCTCGCGGGGGATACCATCGCCGCGCGCGACGTCGAGAAAAACTTCTTCCAGCGTGAGCCGGCTGTAGCGCGCCAACAGCTTGGCTGGCGTATCGTCGTCCTCGATGCGACCGCGCTTCATGATGATGACGCGTTCGCACAGCCGTTCGACCTCGGCCATGTTATGCGAGGCGAGCAGCACCGTGGCATTGCGTTCGTAGCAATAGCGTTCGAGATGTCCGCGTACCCAATCGGCGGTGTCGGGATCGAGCGACGCGGTCGGTTCGTCGAGCAAAAGCACATCCGGGTTGTTGATCAGCGCCTTGGCAAGCGAGACCCGCGTCTTCTGGCCGGCCGAAAGGCGACCGGTCGGGCGATCAAGCAGATCGGTAAGGTCGAGATCCGCGGCCAGTTTTGCGATGCGATGTCCGAGATCGGGCACGCTATAGAGCATGCCGAACACGGTCAGGTTCTGCCGGATCGTCAGCCGCATCGGCACTTCGACATAAGGGCTTTCAAAATTCATGCGGTGCAGGACGCGATAACGCTGCCCCGGCATTTCGGCGCCAAGCACGCTCACGCGGCCGGACGTCGGCATCACCAGCCCCATGATGGTAGCGATGGTCGTAGTCTTGCCGGCGCCGTTGCCACCCAAGAGCCCGGTCACCGAGCCGGGCTTAAGCGTGAACGAAATGCCGTCGACCGCCGGGACGGTCTTATAGATCTTGACGAGGCGGTCGACTTCTATGGGAGGGGCGGCCGGCATCGCGCACATGTGGCGCGCTCGCGCGCCGGAAGCAAGAGGACGTCGTGAGCAAGACAGCATAAGCCGCCGCCCGACCGATATCTAGCGCCCGCCCGGCGAAGATGGCACAACAGCCAAAAAGGGGAGGTCACATGAGTACCATCACGCTTGCGCAGGCTGAGCGGATTATCAATGCCGCGATCGAACGCGGCGCCGCTCTGAATTGCCGACCACTGAGCGTCATCGTGGTCGAGCCGGGATGCAAGGTGAAGGCATTCAAGAAAGAGGACGGCTCGTCCATGATCCGCTTCGAAATGGCTTACGGCAAAGCCTACGCCGCATTGTCGCTCGGGCGCAGCTCGAAGCTGGTGCGCGAGCGGGCGCAGGAGCGGCCGATTTTCATGCGCTACCTCATTGCGGCGAGCGGCGAGCAGATTTTCCCCGAAGGCGGCGGCATGCTGATCCGTGACGACAACGGTGATGTCATCGGCGCGGTTGGCGTCACCGGCGATACCGAGGACCGCGACGAGCAATTGGCCATCCACGGCATCCACGCCGCGGGGCTCAAGACCGACGAGGATTGCGCCAGCATGGGCAGGAAGATCGGTTTGATCAAGAAGAACCCGTGACCGGTCTGCGGGGACGAGCGGCCGGAACTCTTTACTTACCGGCGTCGTCCGCTGGCCGCTGATTATCGGCACGCAGTGCGTCGGGGTGCGGCATGGCGATGACGTTGTAGCCGGAATCGACAAAATGGATTTCGCCGGTCACTCCGGTCGACAGATCGGACAGCAGATAAAGCCCCGCGCCGCCGAGCTCGTCGAGCGTCACGCCGCGATGCAACGGCGAATGCCGCTGCTGGAATGCGAACATCGCCCTGGCGTCGCCGATGCCGGCACCGGCGAGCGTGCGGATCGGCCCCGATGAGATGGCGTTGATGCGGATCGCGCTTGGACCGAAATCCACAGCGAGATAGCGCACTGACGCTTCCAGCGCCGCCTTGGCGGGGCCCATGGCGTTATAATTCGGCATGGCGCGCTCGCCGCCGTTATAGGTTAGCGTGAGCATGGCGCCGCCGTTCGGCATCAGCACCGCCGCCCGTTTCGCCGCCTCGGTAAAGGCGAAACACGAAATCAGCATAGTGCGGAGAAAGTTCTCGCGCGTGGTATCGGCAAATCGGCCGGTCAGCTGCGTCTTGTCGGAGAAGGCAACGGCGTGGACCAGAAAATCGAGCGTTCCCCATGTCCGCCCTATTTCGGCAAAGATTTTATCGACCGAGGCGATGTCCTCGACGTCGCATGGCAGCACCAGATCGGCGCCGACCGATTCCGCCAGAGGTTTGACGCGTTTGCCGAGCGCGTCGCCCTGAAACGTGAAAGCGAGCTTGGCGCCATGCGCGGCGAGCGTTTTGGCGATGCCCCACGCGATCGAGTGATCGTTGGCGACCCCCATGATCAGGCCGCGCTTGCCCTGCATCAGCCCGGTCATCGGTCAGGCATCCGGGTGCTTGAAGACGACGGAGGCATTGGTGCCGCCGAAACCGAAGGAGTTGGACAGCACGCAGCCGAGCGTCACGCCGTCCTTGCGCTCGCGCACGATCGGCATGTCGGCGAACGCCGGGTCGAGCGTCTCGATATTGGCGCTTTCGCAGATAAAACCCGAATTCATCATCAGCAGCGAATAGATCGCCTCCTGCGCGCCGGCCGCGCCTAGCGAATGGCCGGTGAGCGACTTGGTTGCCGAGATCGGCGGACATTTGGCTCCGAACACTTCGCGGATTGCTTCGATTTCCTTGAGGTCGCCGATCGGCGTCGAGGTAGCGTGCGGATTGATGTAGTCGACGTCGGGCTTGACCGTCGCCAGCGCCATCTTCATGCAGCGCATGGCGCCCTCGCCCGACGGCGCCACCATGTCGGCGCCGTCCGAGGTTGCGCCGTAACCGGCGACCTCGGCATAGATTTTGGCGCCGCGCGCCTTGGCGTGATCGAGCTCTTCGAGCACCAGCACGCCGGCGCCGCCGGCAATGACGAAGCCGTCGCGATTGACATCGTAGGCGCGCGAGGCTTTTTCGGGCGTCTGATTGAAACTCGACGACATCGCGCCCATCGCGTCGAACAGGACGGAGAGCGTCCAGTCGAGCTCCTCACAGCCGCCGGCAAAAATCATGTCCTGCTTGCCGACCTGTATGGTTTCATAGGCATTACCGATGCAATGGTTCGAGGTCGCGCAAGCCGAAGAGATGGAATAATTGACGCCCTTGATCTTGAACCAGGTGGCCAGCGTCGCCGACGCGGTCGACGACATCGCTTTCGGCACCGCGAATGGGCCGACGCGCTTCGGCCCCTTGCTGCGCGTGATGTCAGCGCTCTCGACGATGGTCCGCGTCGAAGGTCCGCCTGAGCCCATGATGATGCCGGTGCGCTCGTTCGAAACGTCGATCTCGTCGAGACCGGCGTCGCGGATCGCCTGTTCCATGGCGACGTGGTTCCAAGCGGCGCCGCCGCCGAGAAAACGCATGGCGCGGCGGTCGATCGCTTCGCTGGGATCGAGCGTGGGCGCGCCGTGCACCTGACAGCGGAAGCCGAGCTCGGCATATTTGTCGGCGCGCACGATGCCCGATTTCGCTTCGCGCAGCGACGCCACCACCTCCTGCGTGTTGTTGCCGATGGACGAGACGATGCCCATCCCGGTGACGACCACACGTTTCATGTATTGCCTCGTCCGCCTTCAGCCCGCGACCCGCGGATGAATGAGCGCTCTAGGCGCCGGTCGGCTGTGGCTCCGCGTCGCGGAACAGGCCGACCTTGAGATCGAGCGCACGATAAATCACGGAGCCGTCCGCCGACAGCCAGCCGTCGGCGATACCGAGCACAAGCTTGGAACGCATCACGCGCTTGATATCGATGCCATAGACGATGTTCTTCATCGTCGGCAGCACCTGCCCCGAAAACTTGAGTTCGCCCATGCCGAGCGCCCGGCCTCTGCCGGGCGAGCCGAGCCAGCCGAGAAAGAAACCCAGCATCTGCCACAGCGCGTCGATACCAAGACAGCCCGGCATGACCGGATCGCCCTTAAAGTGGCAAGGAAAGAACCAAAGATCCGGCTTGAGATCGAGCACTGCGCGCACCAGGCCCTTGCCGTATTCACCGCCCACTTCCGCGATTTCGGAGATGCGGTCGAACATCAGCATCGGCGGTAGCGGCAATTGCGGACCCTCGGCGAATAGCTCGCCGCGCCCACAGGCCAAAAGATCCTCATACTCGAAGTTCGAACGGCGTTCTTGCATGCGCATTTTGCTCCGCCGCTTCCGGCTGACTGTGGAATCCCTAACATATTGGGAGAATGCGGCAAAGCCGCTCCCCCGAGGCACGCCGCTTGCGCGGTGGGAAACTTAAGCCCCGCGGCCTCATCGCGGGGAGTTGCAGCAGGCGCAAGGTGGCGTATAGTGATTTCACTTGCAACAATCCCTTATCGGCCAGCATGGGCCGGCGGTGTGGCTATGCCCGAATCGCGTCCGATCGTCCCGCGTCCAGCTCTTTCCGCCTGCCCGGTCGTTTCCGGGCCTAGAGGTCAAGCGATACCGCCGGCGTTTCAGTCCGGCCGCGGTGACCTCACCGGTTGCCCGTGGCATGACGTGAAGGCGAAGCTGCGCGATGTCGGCCTGCGCCCGACGCGCCAACGCATGGCGCTCGGGTGGATTCTGTTCGCTAAAGGCGACCGGCATGTGACCGCGGAAATGCTGTACGAGGAAGCCACTATCGCCAAGGTGCCGGTGTCGCTCGCCACCGTATACAACACCCTGCACCAGTTCACGGAAGTTGGGTTATTGCGCCAGGTCGCCGTGGACGGCTCGAAAGCCTATTTCGACACCAATAATTCCGAGCACCATCACTTTTTCATCGAGGATCGAAACGATCTGATGGATATCCCCTCGAGCGACGTGATCGTCGGTAAAACGCCGGTTGCGCCCGAGGGCTACGAGATCGCCCGAATCGACGTCGTCGTGCGGCTGCGGCGTAAGGGCGCTTGAAAACGCGGCGAGTTTCGGCGTTTTTTTTAGCTTGAGTCAGCAGCGTTCGCGCGGCACCACCGCGTGCGCCGGCTTATTCAGCGGGCGGCCTTCATCGCGTACAGCAAGGTTGCCTACTCGATCTTCTCGTCGGGATAGACGCCCCACAATTCGTTCTGCTCGATCCAGCCGTCAAAGCCGTTGCCGGTAATTTGGCACCAAGCTCCGGTGCAGTGTTTGACCGTGCCGAGAACGCCAACTTGCAATTGTGCCGTTACGGCGCTCTGGCCGTCAGGCTGCACATGGAGCGGCGCCAAATCGGTTTTCAACTTCAATTGCACGGCTGCCATGCGCTTTCCCGAAAGCAACGAGTGGTAGACCCATCCTTCCGAGCCGTCGGAATCGCGGATGCGGCGCCAGTTCTCGAATTCCGCGGTGATTTCGACCGGCCAGCCGACGCGGGTATAGATCCAGGAGACGTCGTGGTCTTTGTCGGGACCGCCGCGCACGGTGACGCGATCCGCCTTGAGGCTCACGAAGCGTGGCACCGGCAGCCCGCTGGTCGAGGCATCGCTGCCCGCCCACGCAGTTCCGGCCGCCCAACCGAACGTGAGTAGGGCCGCGAGTGCGGCCCGGATTATCACCACCATCGCCCCGCCACGCCGCAGTATCATCGCGACATGCCCGTATTCTTGCCCGTACTCTTGCCCATCCGGTTGTCCAGTCCCGCTATCGATGCGGCAATGCGCCGGTGTCCCCGCGCACTTTGTGGGGAGCGCAGCCATCTGGTAGAGAGATTTAACCAACCGCCTCCCGGTTTAGTGTCGGCGAGCGGGGTTAAAGAGACCTGAACGGCCGGGCGCGGCAAAGGTGCGGAAAATGGCCATTGCCAACGGCCGAATTGCAGGCTGAATTATTGCAGTTCCTGTTCTAGGTCGGGTGTTCAGGCCGCTTGTTTTGGCCACTCGCACAAGAGGCAGCAAATGGCGACGGGCAAAAAGCCCCTGGTCGTGGTTACGCGCAGGCTGCCCGACAGCATCGAAATGCGCATGCGCGAACTGTTCGACGCGCGGCTGAATGCCGACGACACGCCGCTGAGCCAAGCCGAGCTCATCGAGGTCGTCAAGACCGCCGACGTCATCGTGCCGACGGTGACCGACCACATCGACAAAGCGGTGCTCAGCCATTCCGGCGAACGATTGAAGCTCATCGCCAATTTCGGCAACGGCGTCGATAATATCGACGTCGCCACCGCCGTGCAGCGCGGCATCACCGTCACCAATACGCCCGGTGTGCTCACCGAGGATACCGCCGATATGACCATGGCGCTGATCCTCGCGGTGCCGCGCCGCCTGACTGAAGGCGCGCAAGTGCTCACCGCCGACCGCGAATGGACCGGTTGGAGCCCCACCTGGATGCTCGGCCATCGCATCTGGGGCAAACGACTCGGCATCGTCGGCATGGGCCATATCGGCCAAGCGGTGGCGCGCCGGGCGCACGCCTTCGGCTTGAAAATCCATTACTACGATCGCCGCCGCGTCGCGGAGGAGATCGAGGAAGAGCTGCACGCGACTTATTGGGAGAGCCTCGACCAGATGCTCGCCCGCATGGACATTATCTCGATCAATTGTCCGCACACGCCGGCGACCTATCATCTGCTTTCCGCACGCCGGCTCAAGCTCGTCCGCCCCGAAGCCTATATCGTCAATACCGCGCGCGGCGAGGTGATCGACGAGAACGCGCTGGCGCGTCTCATCGAGTCGGAGGAAATCGCCGGCGCCGGCCTCGACGTATTCGAGCACGAGCCTGCGGTGAGCCCAAAGCTCGTCAAGCTGGCGCGCGCCGGCAAGGTGGTGCTATTGCCGCATCTCGGCTCGGCAACCGTCGAAGGCCGCAACGACATGGGCGAGAAGGTCATCGTCAACATCAAGACCTTCCTCGACGGCCATCGCCCGCCGGATCGCGTTCTGCCGTCGATGCTGTAGGGTTAAGGCGTCAATCCGAGTGATGGCGAATCTGCGCGGTTATCTGTCTCATCCTTTCACATGCGTCACGCTGGTCAGCGTCATTATGCTGGCGGTCGGCGCGCGCGCCGAGGATCGCAGCGCCGATGCCGCGATCGGCCGTGCGCAAGGCGTCATCGCGCATGACGGCATGGTGGTGGCGCAGGAGCCGCGCGCGGCGCAGATCGGCGTCGACATTCTGCGCCAGGGCGGCAATGCGGTCGACGCCGCGGTTGCGACAGGCTTTGCCATGGCCGTGAGCTATCCGCGCGCCGGCAATATCGGCGGCGGCGGCTTCATGGTGATCCACCGCGCCAACGGCGACGATACCGCGATCGATTATCGCGAAACCGCGCCGCGCGCGATCGACGCCAAGAGCTTTCTCGACGCCGACGGCAATGCCGATCCGCAGAAATCGCGTACTTCGGCGCTCGCCATCGGGGTGCCGGGCACCGTGGCAGGCTTGGCGCTGGCCGAGAAGGAATACGGGTCAGGCCGTTTCACGCTTGCCGATCTCATCGCGCCCGCCATCGCCATGGCGCGCGACGGCTTCCCGCTCGGTGACGACATTACCGATGAACAGACCAATATTCTGACGCGGCTCGCACGCTGGCCGGCTTCCGCCAAGATTTTTCTCAAGAGCGACGGCAGCGGGCTGTCGGCCGGCGATCGACTGGTGCAAACCGACTTGGCGGACACGCTGGAATCCATTGCGCGCAACGGTCCGGACGCGTTCTACCAGGGTCCGACCGCCGCGAAAATCGCCGCCGGCGTTCAAGCCGCGGGCGGCGTGATGACGGCCGACGACCTGAAGGATTATCGCGCCATCGAGCGCACCCCGGTGCGCGGCAGCTATCGCGGCTACGACATCGTGTCGATGCCGCCGCCGTCGTCGGGCGGCGTCGAACTGGTCGAGATGCTCAATATCCTCGAAGGCTATGACCTCGCGCATGACGACGCGACGCAGACGCTGTTTCTCATGATCGAAGCAATGAAGCGGGCTTATGCCGACCGCGCGCTGTTTCTCGGCGATCCCGCCGCCGTGCAAAATCCGGTGGCGCGGCTGATTTCGAAAAGCTACGCCGCGGCCTGGCGCGCCGGCATCGATCCGGCGCGCGCCACGCCGGCGAGCGAAATCCGCGCCGGCGGCAACGGCCAGAACGAAGGTCGCAACACCACGCATTTCTCGATCGTCGATCGCTTCGGCAACGCAGTCTCCAACACCTACACGCTGAATTTCAGCTATGGCGTCGGCCTGGTCGCCGACGGCACCGGCATTCTGCTCAACAACGAGCTCGACGACTTTGCCGCCAAGCCCGACGCGCCGAACGCCTATGGGCTGCTCGGCGGCGAGGCCAACGAGCCAGGTCCGGGTAAGCGGCCGCTGTCGTCGATGACGCCGACCATCGTGCTCAAGGACGGCAAGCCGTTTCTTGTCACCGGCTCACCGGGCGGCAGCCGCATCATCACCGCGGTGCTGCAAGTCATCGTCAACGTCATCGATCGCGGCATGGACATCGCCGCCGCGGTATCGGCGCCGCGCCTGCACAATCAATGGATGCCCGATCAGGTTTTCGCCGAACCGGGATTTTCGGACGAGATCGTCGCCGCGTTGCAGGCGCGCGGCGACAGGATCGTGGCGCAGCGGCCGTTCACCTCGGCCAATTCGATCATGATCACGCCGGACGGTTTTGTCGGCGCTGCCGACCCGCGCACCCGCGGCGCCCTGGCGGCCGGCTATTGATCTACACCGCGGGCCGTTCGGCATGGCGCACCGTTGACGCAAGCACGATGATCACGATCCCGCACAGCGCCACCGGCAAAAAGCCGGCGATCGGTGTATGGGTGAAATCCCACAGCCAGCCGCCAAACACCGATAACAACATCGCCACGCTGTAGCTGATCGTGAACATGCCGGCCGAGGTGCGATGCACGTCCTCCGGCGCGCCGAGCACCGACGGCAGCGCCAGCGCCAGAATGAGCGTAATCGCGGTGACGAAGCCTAGCACCCCCGCCCACATCACGATCCAGGCGCCCTTCATCGTCATCATGCCGATGACGCTGACGAGTGCGATCGCGCCCGTGGTGCGATAGGCCCAGGGTCGCTTCACCAACCGGCCGGCGACGCCGAGCATCAGGAACGAGGCCGGCAATTGGCAAAGATTGATCGCGATGAGCGAAGGACCGACCAGGTCGGGTCGGCCGGCGGCGATAACGAAATCGGGCAAAAACGCATTGCTCACGAAATACATCGCGTTGACGCTGCCGAGGATCAAGCCGAGCCGCCAGATCAGCGGCCGGCGCCAATCCGGCCACCACAGCCTGCCGGCCGCAACGGTTGATTTGTTGGCGCCGCCGAGCCGCGACGCGCAAGCGACGACAAGGAGCGCAGTGAGCAAGACCGGCACCGACCAAACAATAAAGTTCAAGCGCCAGCTGTTGTTAACGAGCGGCAGCACCAGCGGGATGGTGAGCGCGACGACGAGCGTCTCGCCGACCAGAAGTCCGTTGGTATAGACCGCCGTGGCGAAACCGACGCGGGCCGGAAACCAGGCCCGCACCAAAGGCGGCAGCGACGGCTGCATGATCGAGACGCCGGCCGCCATCACGATGCTCGACGCGTAAAGATACGTCGCGTCCGGAAACGCCGCCCGCGCAGCGGAGCCCACGGCATTGAGCAAGAGACCGACCACCAGCGCCGGCACGATGCCGAAGCGCGCGATCAAAATGGCACCCGGCACCGCCGCGATCGCAAACATCAGCGGCGGCAGGCTCGACAACCAGCCGATGCCGGTTTCCGACAGATGCAAGTCGGCATGCAATAGCGGCACCACCGGCGGAATCGCCAAGACGGTGAGCCGCAAGCAGGCGCCGGAAAGCCAGAGCAGGATGAAGGCGATCAACGGATGACGAATGTTGGCTCCACTTTGTTCCAGCCGCCGCGGAAGGCCGAGGCGGCCGGCTCAGGTTGTCGATGTGTCAGGCGCGGTGCGGTCTTGCAAGCCACGCATAGATCGCGCCCAGCGCCATCAACAGCGAGGTGCCGAGAAACACCGCCCGCATGCCGATATGGCCGCCGACAAAGCCGCCGAGCAGCGGGCCCACGACCTGGCCTGCGTATTGCGACGACACCGAATAGCCGAGCACGCGGCCGGCGATGCCATCGGGTACACTGTGGCGGATGATGCTGGAGACGCAGGGCAACAAGCCGCCCAGCGCCAGTCCCATCAAAAAGCGCAAGCCGACCAGCTGCCAGCCCGCCGTCACGAAGGCCTGCGGGATCAGAAGGATCGCCGCGACCACGAGCGCGCCGATGATGACGGGCCAGTGTCCGATGCGGTCGGCGAGCCTGCCGAGCCGCGCCGCGGATAGAATGCTGCCGAGCGCGCCCGCCGACATCGCCAGCCCCGACACCAGCGTGACGTGCGATGCCTCCACGCCGATCTGCGCGACGTAAATCGTGATGATCGGCTCGATCGACATATTGGCGAGCATCAGCAACAGCCCCATCGCCAGCATGGCGAGCACCGGCCGTTTGTCGGGGATGTCCGACCAGCCAAGCTGCGACGAGAGTTTCTTGGTCTCGCCTGAGCGCTTCTCCTCTTTGATCAGCGCCGTGGTGGCGATGAATGTGACGAAGATGACGGCGCCCGCCAGCCAAAAGGTGCCGCGGATGCCGATCAGTGGCGGCAACACGCCGCCGATCAGCGGGCCGACCAGATTGCCCGCCATGATGCCCGAGGACAGCGTGCCGAGCGCCCAGGCGGAGCGCGCTTTCGGCGTCTGGGTCGCCACCAGGATCATTGAGCCGGACGAATAGCCGCCGGCGAATCCGGCGAACAGGCGCAAGCCCACCAGCTCCCACACATTGTGGGCCATGCCCATCGCCGACATCGCGACCGCCATGCCGAGGCTGGCGCGAATCAGCATCAGCTTGCGGCCGTAGCGGTCGGCGAGCCTGCCCCACAGCGGCGCGACCAGCGCGGCTGCAAAAAACGCTGCGCCGTAGGCAACGCCCGACCATTGTGCGATCGCGGCGCGATCCGATACCCCGAGCTGCTCGACATAGAGCGGCAGGAACGGCAGCAGCAAGGTCATCGCCACCAGCGTCGTGAACGATCCGACGAGGCAGACGGCGAGATTCCTGCGCCAATATTTTTCGTTCGCTTCCATGCCGACTGTTGCCTTGGAGACCCCGGGGCCGCGCCGCGCGGTATAGCGACATGGGCCGCCTGACACCATGCGCGGGGCGGATAAAGTAATCCGTTCTCGCGATGCCTCTGCACCCGAGTTTTGCCGCACTAAGCCATTCCCTAAGTCCTCCCCCAACAAAAGAAGGGAGGCGGAGCGCCGACAGGCGCGTACTTAGAGACCGCACCTGCGGGTGCGGCGCCCCCTCCGTATGCTCT
>Ga0182013_10001594_pt1 | contig 30795 bp, 26 predicted proteins | sample 612S2MmetaG_FD_120487 | JGI IMG/M metagenome (GOLD analysis project Ga0182013, IMG submission 120487) | Permafrost microbial communities from Stordalen Mire, Sweden - 612S2M metaG | ecosystem: Environmental > Terrestrial > Soil > Wetlands > Permafrost | place: Sweden: Stordalen | collected... | reverse complement strand
AGTCAACGGCCGCATTCTCGTGCCGAGGCCGGCGGCGAAAACCATGGCTGTTGTGGGAAAACGAGCGTCGTTAAGCGGCTGAACCGAAGATCGCGGGGAGGTTGGTTTCATACCATGCCTTGAGCTCGGCGAGCGCTGGATGGCGCAAGCTCTTTTTCAAATAATATTCGACTCGCGGCAGGTGACCAAGATAGTGCGGCTTGCCGTCGCGCAGATCGAGCCGCGCGAAAATGCCCATGATCTTAGTCGCCCGCTGCGCGCCAAGCACGGCGTAGGCCCGAACGAAGCCAGCCGTGTCGAAGCGCGGGTCGTCGCGCCGCATCCGCGCGTAATGCGCGATCAGCTTCATTTCCAGTTCGTCGGCGACGGTGACGCGCGCATCCTGTGTCAGCGACACCACGTCATAGGCAGGATGGCCGAGCACGCAGTCCTGGAAGTCGATCATGCCAATGCGGCGAACGCCCTCGCGCTCGGGCAGCCATATCAGATTGGGCGAATGACAGTCGCGCAGGGTCCAGGTCGGCGTTGCGGAGGCGACCTCGATCAGCGCCTGTCGCCAAAGATTGATGAAGATCGCGCGCGCGCCCGAGGCGACGATCGACCTTGCGATATGGCTGACATACCAATCGATCAGCAACTCGACTTCGACCAGCAAGGCGTCGAGATCGTACGGCGGGATGCGGTAAACGCCGTCGTCGATGATGTCGATTGTATCCGGAAGTTTGCGCGCGTGGAGTTCCGCGAGCGCGCCGATGGCTTCGAGATAGCGGTCGGGAATCGGGCCGTTCTCGTCCACCACACCCTCGCGACCGAGGTCCTCGACGATCACCAGTCCCGCGTTGAGATCACGCGCAAGAACTTTCGGCGCGGAAAAACCTTGCGCGGAAAGACCTTCGGCGATGGCGACGAAAGCTTTGACGTTTTCAGCCAAGTGGGCGATCGTGCTGTAGGATTTCCCGTATCGGATCGGTGGACCATCCGGCCTCTGCGGCGACATCATCAGTATCGCCTTTTCTCCGGTCGGTTTGGTTAGCGTCTCATAGGCGCGGCTCGACGCGTCGCCTTGCAGGAAGTCGCGCCGCGCGTCCCACCAGTTCGCTTTGCGCAAAAATTCGTGCAAGGACTTGAACGACGCCAGGCGCGACGCAAAGGCGCCGTAACCCGAAATCATGATCATGCGCGCGTCGCGCCGCTCTGGCTCCGCGAAACTTAGACGAATGTCGAGACGGTCTCCGCTGAATAATTCGCGCGCGCGCTCCGCCCATTCGACCAGCAGCAGCGCGCCTTCGCAAGCTTCTTCCCATCCAAGTTCCGCAACGTCGGCGACAGTCTCGATACGATAGAAGTCGGCATGAACGATCTTGCCGAAGTCGCCTTCGTAGATTTGCATCAGCGTGAAGGTGGGGCTCGGCGCCTCTAACGTCGGATCGTGCGCGACGGCTCGGATCAGCGCGCGCGCGAAAGTGGTCTTGCCCGTCCCGAGATCACCCGCCAATGTAACGATGTCGCCCGGGACCAGCAGCTTCGCGACGTCGGTGGCGAGGGCAGTCGTTTCTTCCTCTTTCGCGACGTCGAGACGCCAAATCGTCTTCGTAGCGGTCTTCCCCGACGCCTCGACGGTCATGATGCGCGATCTCCACCCTGGGTTTCGGCGTCAGGGACTAGGGACGAAAAAATGCAAGTGATCGTCGCGCCTTCGCCGGGGACAGCGTCGACATGCATGACGCCGCCGTTGCCCTCGATGAATTTTCGCGCTTCGCCGCGCCTTTTGTCAACGCCGCCGCCTCGATCGGTGATCTTGAAGACGGTTTGGCGCTCGCGTTGGAACCCAGCGAAAGTGATGGCTTGGCCGGCGCCCGTCGAGTCGATCGCGTCGAGCAGCAGATCGCTCAGCGCGTGGCGGATATCTTCGCCATTGGCGAGAAACATGTTGAAATCGCTGGTCGGCAGAAGCCGCAACTTGACGCCCTTGTGATCGACTTGCGCCCGAAGGCTCTCGGCGACTTCGCGCATGAGTTCTTTCGCGTCGAGTTCGTCGCGGGGTTTGGTTGGAACGGAATTGATGTTCGGAGGCGGCGCGGCCTTCGCCGCTGGCCCGGGAAAAATGCAGGTCACGACAGTGCCTTCGCCCGGCGTCGAATCGATTAGGATTTTGCCGCCGTGCAGTTCCATGAAGGCCCTGACGATGGAGAGGCCAAGACCCACGCCGCGATGACGCGAGCCTGTCGTATTCGACTCGAAACGATCGAAGACGCGTTCGAGAATCTCGGGCGGGATGCCGCGTCCGCGATCGACGACCTTGAACACGACGTCGCCGTCGCGGCGCAGCGCGGCGAGCGAAACCACCTGGCCGGGACGCGAGAAGCCGATCGCGTTCGATAGCAGGTTGAACAGGATTTGTCGCACCCGCTTGGAGTCGCCGCGGAACGCGCCGATCTTCTCGGGCGCGACGATTTGCAGCTCGACCTTGTTTTCGGCGAGACGATCCTGCAATCCCTCGATCGCGCCCTTCATGGCGCTTTCGGCGTCGACATCCTCGATTTCGAGCTCCATCGCGTCTTCGTCGATCGTGGCGAGATCGAGAATATCGTCGATGATGGCGAGCAATGCGTTGGACGATTTACGCACATATCCGAGATATTCGAGCTGGCGCGGATTGAGCGGGCCGGTCGTTTCCTCGCCAAGCAGATGCACAAATCCATTTATGTTGGTGAGCGGCGAGCGCAGCTCGTAGCTAACGTGATGAATGAAATCATTTCGTAGTTTCTCGGCGGCGAGCAGCGCCTTGTTGCGATCGGTCAGCGCGCGCTCGACATTCACATCCGCCGTCACGTCGACGAAAGTCAGCAAGGTCGCGGCTTCCGGCAGCGGTTGGGCGGTGAGATCGACCGCGTCGCCGTCGCTTCGCTCCAAACGACGCGTGAAGCCCGTGCGCGCGTCGTTCAAGCCGGTCACCAGGCGTCGCAAATCGGTCCAGGTGGCTTCGTCGGCGTGTAGAGGTTTGCACAATACGACGATCGTCTCGAAGTGCGGTTTTTCCGGCAAGGCGGCGCCATCGAGACGCCAGAGCCTGACGAAGGCGGGATTGCAGAATTGCAGGCGCCCGTCGGCGCCGAACACGGCGACGCCTTCATGCAAGGTCTCCAGCGTTTCGTTCTGCATGCGATAAAGCGCGTTGAACCGCGACTCGAGTTTGTAATGCTCGCTCATGTCGTCATAGAGATAGGTCACGCCACCCTTCGGGTTCGGGGTGACCTTGACGCAGATCATGCGCCCGTCCGGCAGGCGCCACAGATGCGAGGGAAGCTCGCCGGTCGAGCGGTAGGCTTCCATGAGATGCGCCTTCCACGCGCGAAAGTCCCGTTCCAGCGGCAAACGCTGTTCGAGCCGCAGGCGGTCGAGTATTTCGCTGTCGGAGGGGCGGCCGTCGAGAAAAGCGGGGTCGAGCAACCACAGTTTTTCATATGCCGCGTTGCGATAAATCAATTGCTGCGAGCCGTCGAAAATGGCGACGGCGCTCGGCATTTGGTCAAGCGTGCGCCTATGCGACAGCATCTGCGTTTCGAGATCGGCGCGAACCGTCTCGATTTCCTGGCGGTCGATCGCGATCGCGGCCGCCGACCGCGCCGACGGCGCCTGAATCACGTCGAGCAAATGCCGCGCGCCCGCGACGACCGCGTTCACTCGTTCGCGCCACATCCGGGACTTGGAACGCGCCTCGGCGGTCGCGGCGCGCGCCGATTGATCCAGCAATTCGATCTGCTTGGCGAGCACTTCCTCGGCGTCCTTGGCCTCCACGGCCTGCGCATAGGCGCAGTTGACGAACTCAAGCCGCCCGCTCGCGTCTCGCAGCCATACGGGGAACGGCAAGGCTTCGAGCAGGCCGCGCAGACTCTCGACCTCGCCCTTGGTCGCCGCGCAGCGTTCGCGAAGATTGATCAATTCGAGCTTGTCGCCCGAGACCTCGCGCAGCCTCAAAACGGCGCGACCGCCGACCGCCCGGCCTTCGGCGTCGAAGTGCCGTCCCGTCGATCCGACCAAGGCGAGACGGAACGCCTCGCCCCGCCGCCTCAAGCGATCGACGTTTTGTTCCAGCTCGCGCGCCGCGTCGGGCGTCAACCAGGAGCCATAGGCCAGAACGCGCCGCGAAGTCGGCGCGTCCGTGATCAATTGCGGCGAGCCCTCGACGTCGGGCTCCCCGGAAGAACCGTCCCATGCAATGAACAGCTGCTGTTCGCTGGAAAGAAAAATTTCGGCGCGGTCGCGTTGCGCGCGCGTGGCCTCGAGCTTCGCCGCCAGCTCCGTTTCGCGCCGGCGCCAGGCTTTGCGCTCCGCGATATATGCGAGCGCGACGAAGGTCGAAAACAAGGCGAGGCCGCCGCTCAGCGCGAAGCCATAGACCTCGATATCCGGCCCGAAATCCGGGAGAAGCCGAATGGCTTCCGCGTGCGCTTCCGCCGCGCCGGCGAAAGTTCCCGCGATGGGACCGGCGACGCGCGCGAGACGGAGATGGGATGGCGGGCCGCTGTCGGCCGCTGGCCTTCGCCGATGTTGCGTCACGAACGCGCGGCTCCAGCGAATAGGCGCGTCTCTCAATCTTGTCATACGAACCGGTCTCCACGGTCGATTGCGGGGGCAGATCTCAACAAACGCCGTAAGCCGTTCGCGCATCGGAACCCTTCATTCGCGCGGGCGCATCGGGACCCGTCGCGAAGGAAATGCGTTAACCATTTGAGTCGAGCGGGCTATTTAAATCTTGCGAACAAAACCCCGTCCCACCGCGCGCGTCCGAATCACCCCAATCTAAAACGCGCTTGCAAAAAGGGGAATCATGTTTGTGAAGAATGCGTCGTAAGTGAGAACAAGCGCCGAACGACGGCGCGCGCGCGAGCGCGAATGGGCGCTCTCATTCGGGCGCCATTTCGAAGCGAATCGCGTTAGTATCGGACCATGGCCAACAATGAAGATTTATTCGGGGGAGGCGCGCCTTCTTCCAAGGCGGGCAAGGGCGCCGGCGCGGCCGCCGCCAGGCCCGCCAAAACCGCGGGACCGGTCGAATACAACGCCGACTCCATCGAGGTGCTCGAAGGGCTGGAGCCGGTGCGCCGGCGGCCCGGCATGTATATTGGCGGCACGGACGAAGCCGCCATGCATCACCTCTTCGCCGAGGTGCTCGACAATTCCATGGACGAGGCGGTCGCCGGACACGCGACTTTCATCTCCGTCTCGCTGGAGCAGGGTGGCTGGCTCACCGTCATCGACAATGGGCGCGGCATTCCCGTCGGCATGCACGCCAAGGTCAAGGGCAAGACCGCGCTGGAAGTGGTGATGACCGTTCTGCACGCGGGCGGCAAATTCGATTCCGGCGCCTATCAGACTTCGGGCGGGCTGCACGGAGTCGGCGTATCGGTCGTCAACGCTTTGTCCGAAAAGCTCGAAGTCGAGGTCGCCATCGACCAGCAGCTCTATCGTCAGGAGTTTTCGCGCGGCCTCCCGCTGGGCAAGCTGCAAAATCTCGGCAAGATCACCAACCGCCGCGGCACCAAGATCAGATTCAAGCCGGACGCGCAGATTTTTGGACCGGCGGCGCATTGGAAGCCGGCGCGGCTGTTTCGCATGTCGCGCTCGAAGGCCTATCTGTTCGGCGGCGTCGAAATCCGCTGGCGTTGCGCGCCGGAGCTTATCGAGCCGGGCTCCAACATTCCCGCCGAGGCGGTGCTGCGCTTTCCCGGCGGCCTCAAGGATTATCTCGCGCGCGAGATCGAGGGCAAGGAGCCCGTCACCGAGCAGGCCTTCACCGGCAAGATCGAGCGCGAGGGCGGACACGGTTCGCTCGAATGGGCCGTGTCCTGGCTCGCCAATGACGACGGCTTCGTCCATTCCTATTGCAATACCATTCCGACGCCCGACGGCGGCACGCATGAGGCCGGCTTCCGTCTCGCGCTATTGCGCGGACTGAAGGACCACGCCGAGCGGATCGGCCAGGCGCGGCGCGCCAAGGATGTGACCGGCGACGATCTGATGGGCCAGTCGGCGGCGATGATTTCGGTGTTTATCCGCGAGCCGGAGTTTCAGGGCCAGAACAAAGGCCGGTTGATGAGTGTCGAAGCGGCGCGCGTCGTCGAGACCACCGTGCGCGACGCCTTCGATCATTGGCTCGCCGGCGCGCCTTCGCAGGCGACGAAGCTGCTCGATTTCGCGGTCGAGCGGGCCGAGGAGCGGCTGCGCCGCCGCGCTGAAAAGGATGTCGCCCGCAAGAGCGCGACGCGCAAATTGCGATTGCCCGGCAAGCTCGTCGACTGCACCAATAATTCGGCGCAAGGGTCGGAACTGTTCATCGTCGAGGGCGATTCCGCCGGCGGCTCGGCCAAGGAAGGGCGCAACCGCGTCAATCAGGCGGTGCTGCCGTTGCGCGGAAAAATTCTCAACGTCGCCTCGGCGACGCGCGACAAGCTCGCCGCCAATCAGCAGCTCTCGGATCTGGCGCAGGCGCTCGGCTGCGGGCTCGGCGCGCATTATCGCGACGAGGATTTGCGTTACGAAAAAGTTATCGTGATGACCGACGCCGATGTCGATGGCGCGCATATCGCCTCGCTGCTGATCACCTTCTTTTATCGGCAGATGCCCAAGCTCATCGAAAAGGGTCATCTCTATCTCGCCGTGCCGCCGCTCTATAAGCTCACGCAAGGCTCCAAGATCGTTTACGCGCGCGACGACGCGCATATGGAGGAGTTGATCCGCACGGAGCTGACCGGCAAGGGCAAGATCGAAACCAGCCGCTTCAAGGGCCTCGGCGAAATGATGGCCAAGCAGCTCAAGGAGACCACGATGGACCCCAAGCAGCGCACGCTGCTCAAGGTCGTCATCGATAGCGAGGAACGCGAGGAGACCGCCGATTGCGTCGAGCGGCTGATGGGCAACAAGCCCGAGGCGCGCTTCGCGTTCATCCAGGAGAACGCGGCCTTCGCGACGGCGTTGCTGGATGTGTGAGGCGGGCGTTAGGTAACTCGTCGCGAAAGCGCGTCGCGGTTCGGCGATTAGCGCCGCCGTCATCCGCCCTTGTTCGTAGCCTTATCCCCCGCGACCGCCGGCTTATCGCTCAGCCCGTTCTTGATCTTGTCGAGAATGCGGGGCATGTCTTCCGGATCGGCGCCTAGGTCGCGCGCGTGGTTCCACTGGAACTGCGCCTCCAGCCTGCGGCCGACACGCCAGTAGGCGTCGCCGAGGTGATCGTTGATCACCGGGTCCGATGGCTTGAGGTCGATGGCTTTTTCCAGCTCGTTGACCGCTTCGTCGTAGCGGCCGAGGCGATAATAAGCCCAGCCCAGACTGTCCACGATATAGCCGTCGCGGCCCTTCAGATCGACCGCCCGACGCAACATGCGGAAGGCCTCGTCGAGATTGACGCCCTGGTCGACCCAGGAATAACCGAGGTAATTCAGCACCAAGGGCTGATCCGGGTTGAGCTCCAGCGCCTTCTTGAGATCGTGTTCGGCGCCCGGCCAATTCTTGCCGCGCTCATTGGCGATGCCGCGATAATAATACAGCAGCCACTGGTTCTTTTCCGGCTGCTGCTGCAAGGCCAGCGCGCGCGAATAGGTCGCGGCGGATTCGGTGAAAAGCTTGCGCGAGCGCTGAAGATTGGCGAGCGCCGTCAGCGCGTCCGCGTCCTTGGGATGCGCGTCGACCACCGCCTGCAGATGCTCGCCCGCTTCCTTGGACTTTCCGAGCGTTTCGAGCAGCAACGAGGCCTGCACATCCGCGTTGACGCGCAACGGGTCCGGTTCGGGCACGCTGTCGTAAAGGTCTATCGCGGCCTCTTCCTGCTTCAGCCGCTCGTAGATATCGGCGAGCGTGAAGGTGGTCAGCGTATTATTGGGCGCGAGCGCCAGCGACAGGCGTAAATAGATCAGCGCCGCCAATTCGTCGCCCTGGCGTCCGCCGCCGAGCGCGACGAGTCCATAAAGGACTTCGCCGGCGCCTTCCTCGGCGTTGTGCACGAAGGGATTGAGCGGCTTGCCGGCGTCGATGTCGGCCAGCGCGGCGACGACCAGTGGGTGATTCGGCACTGCTTCGTCGAAGGCCTTGTAGAGCCGGCGCGCGGTCTCGTTGTCGCCGTGGCTCGACAGGAAGCGCGCATAGGCGTCGATGAGACGCAGCACCGTGTGCTCGGAGTTCAAAACTGCTTTGAACCGCCGTTCCGCCTCCGCCTTGTTCCCGCCGAGATCGGCGATCAGCGCCGCGTGGTAGTCGCGAAGCACGGAGAAACCTTCGCCGTGCAGTTTGTCGAGAGTAGCCAGGGCGCGGCGCGTGTCTTTGGCGCCCGCATATGTCCAGGCGGTCAGCAGGATGCTCTTGATATCGGTCTGACGGTCGGCGGCGTCCTTGCCGAAGGCGGCGCGCGCGTTCGAATATTGATGCGCCTGCATCTCCTGAACGCCACGCGTCAGATTGGCGACCGCGTTCTTGCGGTCATGCGCGAGAACGTTTCCAGCGAGACTGTAGGCTTCCGGCATGTTGCCATTGGCGAGCGCCGCGATCAGCGCCCGTTCGGCGAGGTCGCGATTGCGCGGATCGTCGCGCAGGGCCTCGCGGAAAAACGTCGAGGCGGCGAAGGTGTCGCGCTCCGAATTGGCGACGATCGCCGCGAGAAAATTGCCGGAGAGGCTGGAGCCGACCTCGAAAGGCCGCGCCACGGAGAGGCTATCCTTCGCATGGGCCGCGACGGCTCCCTTGGCGAAGAAGCCGCTCGAAAGCGTCAGCGCGAGGGCGCAGCCGAGCGCCCCGGCGGTTGAAACGAAGCGATTTGAGGCGTTGGACGTCGACAGGAGTGGCTTTGAGAAGAGCTGCACGAGAAGTCCCAACCTTGGCCGGATCAAAGGGGGCGGCGGCGCAATCAGCGCAACGGCGCGCCTGCCTATCACAGGAAATGATGGCCGTTTTGCGCTGCAACCGCAAGCATGAAATGCGTCTTTTATGACGATGGGAGCAGGGCAAAGCCACGGCCGCGGTTGATTCGATTTCTAAATCGACGACGCCGACAGTCGGTCCGCCGTGGAAAATCAAGTCGAAATAGCGGACGCGAAGAAGCTTAGCGCATAAGGCGCGGTCGTCTCGCCTCGCGCCCCAAACTCATCAGCGGCGCGAAATCCAAACGCGCCGGCGTCGGTGACACATCGGTCCCCGGCCTCCGCTCTCGCGCGAAGCCGGGGAGCGCAAACCTTAGGCCGCGACCTTCACCGCCGCGACGATCTTCTGCGCGGCGTCGTCGAGATCCTCGGCGGCGATCACGTTAAGGCCGGACGAGTCGATGATCTTCTTGCCCAGTTCGACGTTCGTCCCTTCGAGCCGCACCACCAGCGGCACTTGCAGCCCGACTTCCTTGACGGCGGCGATGACGCCCTCGGCGATGACGTCGCATTTCATGATGCCGCCGAAGATGTTGACGAGAATGCCCTTCACCTTGGGATCGGCGGTGATGATCTTGAACGCGGCGGTCACTTTTTCGGTGGTGGCGCCGCCGCCGACATCGAGGAAGTTGGCGGGGAATTCGCCGTAGAGCTTGATGATGTCCATCGTCGCCATCGCGAGGCCGGCGCCGTTGACCATGCAGCCGATATTGCCGTCGAGGGCGATATAGGCGAGATCATGTTTGGACGCCTCGATTTCCTTTTCGTCTTCCTCGGTCTTGTCGCGCAGCTCGACGATTTCCGGATGGCGGTAAAGCGCGTTGTCGTCAAAGGAGACCTTGGCGTCGAGACAACGCAGCTTGCCGTCCTTGGTGACGATCAGCGGGTTGATCTCCAGCATCTCCATGTCCTTGGCGATGAAGGCCGCGTAAAGCTGCTCGGTCAGCTTGCCCGCCTGCTTGACGAGATCGCCCTTGAGGCCCAGCGCGTCGGCGACATGGCGGCCGTGGTGGGGCATGATTCCCGTCGCCGGATCGACCGAGAAGGTGACGATTTTCTCCGGAGTGTCGTGCGCGACGGTTTCGATGTCCATGCCGCCCTCGGTCGACACGACGAAGGAAACCCGCGACGTGGCGCGGTCGATCAGGATCGAGAGATAAAACTCCTTGTCGATCGCCGCGCCGTCCTCGATGTAAAGGCGGTTGACTTGCTTGCCGGTCTCCCCGGTCTGCACGGTGACGAGCGTGTTCCCGAGCATCTGCTTGGCGAAAGTCTCGGCTTCCTCGATCGATTTCGCGAGGCGCACGCCGCCCTTCTCGCCGGCGGCGGCCTCCTTGAACGTGCCCTTGCCGCGTCCGCCGGCATGGATCTGCGCCTTCACGACATAGACCGGGCCGGGCAGGGTCTTCGCCGCGGCGGCCGCGTCCTCGGCCTTCAGAACCGGGACGCCGACGGCGACGGGGGCGCCGAATTCACGCAAAATGGCCTTGGCTTGATACTCATGGATATTCATGTCGTCCCTTAGTCCTTTCGGACTCCTCTTTGCCGATTGATTCCGATAGAGCCGCGGCGCGAGCGGCTGGGCTTGGTCGGCGTCGATTCCTTTAGGAAAACGCCGGATTGAGCGCGCCCGCCGCCGCGATCAGCGAGCGCACCGACGCAACCGATTTCTCGAACATCTGCTTTTCGGTGGCGTCGAGCTTGATCTCCAGGACTCGTTCGACGCCGCCGGCGCCGATCACCACGGGGACGCCGACGTAAAGTCCGTCGACGCCATATTGGCCCGAGAGATAAGCGGCGCAGGGCAGCACCCGGCGCTTATCCTTCAAATAGCTTTCGGCCATGGCGATCGCCGAGGTCGCGGGGGCGTAGAAGGCGGAGCCAGTCTTGAGCAGGCCGACGATTTCGCCGCCGCCCTTGCGCGTGCGATCGACAATCGCGTCGATGCGCTCCTGCGTGGTCCAGCCCATCTCGATCATGTCGGGCAGAGGCACGCCGGCGACCGACGAATAGCGAATGGAGGGCACCATCTCGTCGCCATGGCCGCCGAGCACAAAGGCCGACACATCCTCGACGGAGACGTTGAACTCCTGCGCCAAAAAATAGCGAAAGCGCGAGGAATCGAGCGCCCCGGCCATTCCCACCACGCGGCTGGTCGGCAGGCCGGAGCATTTTTGCAGCGCCCAGACGATCACATCGAGCGGGTTGGTGATGCAAATGACGAACGCGTTCGGCGCATATTGCTTGATGCCCGCGCCGACCTTGGTGATGACGTTGAGATTGACCGTGAGAAGATCGTCGCGGCTCATGCCGGGTTGCCGCGGCACGCCGGCGGTGACGATCACCACGTCCGCGCCCTCGATGATCGCGTAATCGTCGCCGCCCGAGACTTGCGAATCGGAGCCGGATATCGGGCCGGCTTGCGCGAGATCGAGCGCCTTGCCGCGCGGCACGCCTCCCACGATGTCGAACAGAACGATGTCGCCGAGCTCCTTGAGACTCGCCAGATGCGCCAGAGTGCCGCCGATTTGGCCGGCGCCGATGAGAGCGATTTTCTTTCGCGACATCTTTTTTCCCGTGCTCGAAGTCAGATGAGACTGCTACCCCGCTTTTCCGCCCGTGGGAAGCCGGAATCCCCGCGACCGGCAAGAACTTTCGTGGGCGCGGCCATCCGCCGCGCAAATGTGCAATTTATTCAAAAGCATTCGCGGCGCCTTAAGCTAGGCGGCTCGCCCGGCGTTGACTCGCTCGCCCATCATGCATACAACTCGCGCAAATCTCGTATGAGATGTTCAAACAAACCTGTTCGCCCCGCGGGACGGCAGGCTCACGTCCGGCGGCGCGTCGCGCTCCCGGGCGCGTTTTGCTTTGGGGCCATGCCTCTCCGCAAGAGGGAAGGCGAAGGAGAAAAGCCCATGTTCGAGAGCCTTTCCGACAAGCTCTCCGGCATTTTCGACAAGCTCACGCGGCGCGGCGCGCTTTCCGAGGCCGACGTCGCCGAGGCGTTGCGCGAGGTGCGCCGGGCTTTGCTCGACGCCGACGTGGCGCTCGACGTGGTCCGTTCCTTCACCGACAAGGTGCAAGCCCGCGCGGTCGGCGCCAATGTCGTCAAGTCGGTTTCGCCCGGCCAGATGGTCATCAAGATCGTCAACGACGTCCTCGTCGAAACCCTGGGCGACAAAGCCGAGCCGATCGATCTGGAAGTCCGCCCGCCGGTGACCGTCATGATGGTCGGCTTGCAGGGCGCCGGCAAGACCACGACGACCGCCAAGCTCGCCAAGCGACTCAAGGAGCGCGAGAAAAAGCGCGTGCTGATGGCCTCGCTCGACGTGAAGCGGCCCGCGGCGCAGGAACAGCTCGCCATTCTCGGCCGGCAAGTCGGGGTCGACACGCTGGAGATCGTCCCTAACCAGACGCCGTTGCAGATCACCCGGCGGGCGATGGAGGCGGCGAGGTTCGAGGGCTACGATGTCGTGCTGCTCGACACGGCGGGCCGCACCCATATCGACGAACCGTTGATGCAGGAGATGGCGGACATCAAGTCCTACGCCAGTCCGCATGAAATCCTGCTCGTCGCCGACGCGTTGACCGGCCAGGACGCCGTCAATCTGGCCAAGAGCTTCGACGCGCGGGTGGGCATCACCGGCATTGTGCTGACGCGCATGGACGGCGACGGACGCGGCGGCGCCGCGCTGTCGATGCGCTTTGTCACGGGCAAGCCGATCAAGCTGATCGCCACCGGCGAAAAAATGGACGCGCTCGACGAATTCGCGCCCAAGCGAATCGCCGACCGCATTCTCGGCATGGGCGACATCGTGGCGTTGGTCGAAAAGGCCGCCGCGACGATCGACGCGCAGGAGGCCGAGCGCGCCGCGCAGCGCATGGCCAAGGGCAAATTCGATCTGCAAGACCTTTGCGATCAGCTCGCCATGGCCGAAAGGATGGGCGGGATTGGCGGCATCATGGGGCTCTTGCCCGGCGTCGCCAAGATGAAAGAGCAATTCGCCGCCGCCAATATCGACGAGAAGGTGATCAAGCGCCAGCGCGCCATCATCCTGTCGATGACGCCCAAGGAGCGGCGTAACCCCGACATATTGAAAGCCTCGCGCAAGCGTCGCATCGCGACGGGTTCGGGCGTCAAGGTCGAGGAAGTCAACAAGTTGCTGAAGCAGCATCGCGGCATGGCCGATCTGATGAAGTCGATGGGCGCGGGCAAGCGCGGCGGGCTAATGGGCAAGGCCGCGCAGGTGATGGGCATGGGCGGCATGCAAATGCCGTCGCAACAAGAAATCGCCGAGCTGCAAAAGAAGCTCGGCGCAGGCGGAGCGGCTCCGCCGACCGGCGGTTTGCCGGAGGCGCCGCCGAAGGAATTGTTTTCGCCAAAGCCAGGTTTGCCGGGTCTTGGCGGCAAAGGTCTTCTGAGCGGACTCAATCCGTTCGGGAAGAAAAAATAGCGCGCGGGGCGCTTCAAGCGTCGCGTTTCTCGTAAAGTCGAAAAAAGGAAAAACTCATGTCGCTTAAAATCAGACTGTCTCGCGGCGGCGCCAAGAAGCGCCCCTTCTATCGCGTCGTCGTCGCCGATTCGCGCTCGCCGCGCGACGGCCGCTTCATCGAGCGTCTCGGCACCTTCGATCCGTTGAAGGCCAAGGACGCCGCCGACCGCCTCGTGCTCGACGCGGAAAAGGCCAAGGAGTGGATCGGCAAGGGCGCGACCCCGACCGACCGCGTGGCCCGCCTGCTCGAGAGCGTCGGCGTCGGCAAGCGCGAAAAGCGCAATAATCCCGAAAAGGCACTGCCGAAGAAGAAGGCGCAGGAACGCGCCGCCGCGGCCGCCGCCGCCGCTCCGGCCGCCGAGTGAGCGACAACGCGCCTCCCGCTTCCAAACCGGGGCGGGAGTTGGTGTTGCTGGGGCGTTTCGGCGCGCCGCATGGCGTGCGCGGCGAAATCCGCCTGCAAAGCTTCACCGCCGATCCTCTGGCGATCGCGCGTTACGGCCCGCTGTTCGACAAGAGCGGCGCGCGAAGCTTCGCGCTTGCCCATGTCCGGCCGCAGGGCAAGGACATGTTGGTGGCGCGCGTCGAGGGCGTCGGCGACCGCGCCGGCGCGGAAAAACTAACAAGGATCGAGCTTTACGCGCCTCGCGCGAAATTGCCCGAGCCGGACGAGGACGAGTTTTATCTCGCCGATCTCGAAGGACTGCGCGCCGAGACCATCGAGGGCGAGACGCTCGGCCAGGTGCTGGCGCTCCGCAACTTCGGCGCCGGCGACATTCTCGAGGTCCGCCCACCGCAAGGCGGCGAAACTCTGATGTTCCCCTTCACCAAGGCGGTGGTTCCGATCGTGGACATCGCCGGCGGCCGCGTGGTGATCGCGCCGCCGGTGGAGATCGAGGGTGAAGGATAGAGGCTCGCCCTTCCGGCGCGCCGTCCCCCGTGCAATAACAGCCTCATGTGGCGCGCGACCGTTCTGACCCTGTTTCCTAAAATGTTTCCGGGCCCGCTCGGCCTGTCGCTGGCCGGCGACGCGCTGGCGCGCGGCGTTTGGGAGTTGGAGACGCGGCAGCTGCGCGAACACGGACTGGGGCGCCATCGCGCCGTGGACGATACGCCGGCGGGCGGCGGACCCGGCATGGTGATGCGCGCCGACGTTCTTTGCGCCGCCATCGACGCCGCCGCCGCGCCGGACGATGGGCGCCCGTTTCTGCTGATGAGTCCGCGCGGCGCGCCACTAAGCCAAGCGCGCGTGCGCGAATTCGCGCGGGGTCCGGGCGCGCTGATCCTCTGCGCGCGCTTCGAGGGCGTCGACGAGCGCGTGATCTCCGCGCGCGGACTGGAGGAAGTCTCCGTCGGCGATTACATTCTCTCCGGCGGCGAAATCGCGGCGCTGGCGCTGATTGACGCCTGCGTGCGGCTTTTGCCGGGCGTGATGGGCGAAGAGGCTTCCGGCGCCGAGGAAAGTTTCGAAGGCGGTCTGCTCGAATATCCGCAATATACGCGCCCGCGTGACTTCGAGGGACACGAGATTCCGCCTGTTTTATTGTCGGGCGATCACGCCAAGATCGCGCGCTGGCGGCGGGAGGAGTCCTTGAGACTCACCCGCGCGCGTCGGCCCGATCTCATCGCGAAGCTGGGTCTAAAGGATTAACGCCGTCCGCTCTCAGCGCCACCCGAAGCTGGCCGCGTCATAGAGCAGGCAGCCCAGTAGGGCCCCGCCGGCGTCGAACGCTATCACGCCGAGGTCGGAGAACTCCGGGACGAATTTTTCCGCCAGCGCGGGCAATAGAAAGGCGCCGACGATCGCCGCGCCCGCGCAAAAAAAGTCGAAATAGCCATAGCGCCATTTCGACCAGTATTTGGTGAAGAACAGCCCCGTCGCGATCGTGATGAGGACGTCGAACATCGGGCGCCGCCTCGCGAATCGACTTCGGATCGAACGAGCTTGAGCCGCTTTTTCCTAATAAAGGCGTAACGTCAGCGCGTCGGAACCGGCGAGCCGCCGCGGTAATCGTAAAAGCCGCGCTGCGTCTTGCGTCCGAGCCATCCGGCCTCGACATATTTCACCAGCAGCGGGCAGGGCCGATATTTGGAGTCGGCTAGCCCCTCGTGCAGAACCTGCATGACGGAAAGGCAAACGTCGAGCCCGATGAAATCCGCGAGCTGGAGCGGCCCCATCGGGTGATTGGCGCCGAGCTTCATCGCGGTGTCGATGGCCTCCACCGATCCGACGCCCTCATAGAGCGTGTAAACCGCCTCGTTGATCATCGGCAGCAGGATGCGGTTGACGATAAAGGCCGGGAAGTCCTCGGAGACGGTGATCGTCTTGCCGAGCTTCGTGATGAATTCGCGCGTCTCCTCGAAAGTGCGGTCGTCCGTCGCGATGCCGCGAATGAGCTCTACGAGCGCCATCTTCGGCACCGGATTCATGAAGTGAATGCCGATGAAGCGCTCTGGCCGTCCCGATACGGCCGCGAGGCGGGTGATCGAGATCGAGGAGGTGTTGGTGCCGATGATGGCGTCCGGCTTCAGGACAAGCGCTATATCCGACAATATCTTGCGCTTGACCTCCTCGCTTTCCGAAGCGGCCTCGATGACCATGTCGGCGTCGCGGAAATCCGGCAGGGCGGGGGCCGCCGACAGCCGCGCGACGGCGGCGTCGCGCCCCGCGGCGTCGAGCTGTCCTCGGTCGACGGCCCTTTGAAGGTGCGCCGCAATATCATCGATCCCGGCGGAAATGCGTTCGGCGCTCACATCGTTCAGCGCGACATCCAGCCCGGCGAGCGCGCAGACCTGGGCGATGCCCTTGCCCATCTGCCCCGCGCCGATTACACCGATCTTGCGAATTTCGAGACTCATGATTGCGGCGCCCTTAGCGAGATTTCGGACCTTTGCATGCACTGCAATATAGCGCGGCTTTGTTCCCCGTGAAAACCGCGATTTCGTAAAAAGGTCGGTGAAATGAAAGGCATTCGTCGATCAAGCGGATAAACGGCAAGCTTTTCCGGGCTCCGCGGGCGTTCCCGGTCCATGCCGGAGCGCCCGCGAGGCGTTTTCTTGTTCTTTTGTTCAGCGCCCACTCTTGGCCAGTTCGGCGTCGAGTTCGGGAAGCGCGCTGAAGAGATCGGCCACGAGGCCGAAGTCCGCGACCTGATAGATCGGGGCTTCTTCGTCCTTGTTGATGGCGACGATGATCTTGGAGTCCTTCATGCCGGCCAGATGCTGGATCGCTCCGGAAATGCCGACGGCTATGTAGAGATCGGGAGCGACCGCCTTGCCGGTTTGGCCGACCTGCAGATCGTTGGGCGCGTAGCCCGCGTCCACCGCGGCGCGCGACGCGCCGATCGCGGCGTTGAGGCGGTTGGCCACCGGCTCGATGAATTTGCCGAAATTCTCGGCGCTGCCGAGGCCGCGGCCGCCCGAAACGATGATCTTGGCGGCGGTCAGTTCGGGACGCTCGGATTTCGCCAGCGCCTCGCTCTTGAAGGACGACAGGCCCCGCGCGTCGACCGCGCCGGCGACGGCCTTGATCGGCGCCGCGCCGCCCTCGCCCGTCGCCGCGAAGGCGGTGGTGCGGACGGTGATGACTTTCTTGGCGTCCCTCGAGCGCACGGTCTGAATGGCGTTGCCGGCGTATATCGGGCGTTCGAACGTGTCGGGCGCGACGACTTTGATGATGTCCGAAATTTGCGCCACGTCCAGCAGCGCCGAGACGCGCGGCAGCACGTTCTTGGTCGCGCTGGTCGACGGCGCGATGATCACGTTATAGCCGCTGGCGAGGTCCAGAATGAGCGCGGCGACGGGTTCCGCGAGCAAATGGTCATAGGCGGCGGCGTCGGCGAGCAGCACTTCTTCCACGCCGGCGAGCTTGGCCGCCTGTTCGGCCGCTTCGCGCAGGCCCGAGCCCGCGACGAGAATATGAACGGCGCCGCCGATTTCCCTGGCCGCCGTGAGCGCCTTGGCGGTGGCGGGCGCGAGGGCGCCGCCGGCTGTTTCCGCGAGGAGGAGTGTCGTCATGATTATAGAACTCCCGCTTCCTTGAGTTTGGCCACCAGCTCCGGGACGGAGCCGACCTTGACACCGGCCTTGCGGGTCGGCGGCTCGGCGGTCTTGAGCACTTCGAGGCGCGGCGCGATGTCGACGCCGTAATCGGCTGGCGTCTTGGCGGCGACCTCTTTCTTCTTCGCCTTGATGATATTGGGCAGGCTGGCGTAGCGCGGCTCGTTGAGGCGCAGATCGGTGGTGACGATCGCCGGCAGCTTCAAGGTCACGGTTTGCAGCCCGCCGTCGATTTCGCGCGTCACATCGACGCTATCACCGGAAATCTCGACCTTCGACGCGAAGGTTCCCTGTCCCCAGCCGAGCAGCGCCGCGAGGCTCTGGCCGGTCTGGTTGCTGTCGTCGTCGATGGCTTGCTTGCCGAGAATGACGAGGCCGGGTTGCTCCTCGGCGACGATCTTGGCGAGAATCTTGGCGACGGCGAGCGGCTCGACAGGATCGTCGGTCTTGACCAGAATGCCGCGATCGGCGCCCATCGCGAGACCGGTGCGCAGGGTCTCGTCGGCCTTGGCCGGTCCGATCGACACCACGACGACTTCCGTGGCCTTGCCGGCTTCCTTGAGGCGCAGGGCTTCCTCGACGGCGATTTCGTCGAACGGATTCATCGACATCTTGACATTGGCGAGATCGACGCCCGAGCCGTCGGCCTTGACCCTGATCTTCACGTTGTAATCGACCACCCGCTTAACGGGGACGAGAATTTTCATCGAGCAACTCCTAAGCGAGCGTTACCTTGCGTCGCGTTAAGCAGTGAAGCGCCGGAGTCCTTGGGGTTTCGGGCCAAACCGAAAAGACGCCAGTTTTGTCGGCGGTTATAGGTTTCCGCGGCGCGAAGCGACGCCGCCTCGCCGCGAAACAATCTTGAGGGCGCTGTGGTAACGGGCGCATTGGCTCAAGTCAAACCCGAAGCGCCGCCGCGCGGCGCTCACTCTTGCGGCGGCGGGGCTTCGTTTTGCTCTAGCCGGGGAGCCGGGCCTGGCGGCGGGCCGAAAAGCCTCACGCCGCGCCGCTTGAAAAGGGGCGTCAATGCGAGACCGGCCAAAATGCCGCCCACATGCGCGAACCAGGCGACATGGCCGGTTTCGCCCGAAGCCGCGTTGATAAATTGCAGGATAATCCAGGTTCCCACGAACATCCACGCCGGAGCGTGGATCGGGAGCACGCCCAGCACGAGGCCGAAAATCGTCGAGCGTGGATGCAGCAGCAAAAAGGCCGCGCAAACCCCGGAGATCGCGCCGGAAGCGCCGACCAGCGGCGTAATCGAGTGAGGAGACGCATAGGCGAAGACGACACCGGAGGCGACGCCGCATGAAAGATAAAACAACAAGTAATGAAGCGAGCCCATGGCGTCTTCGACGTTGTCGCCGAAGACATAAAGGAACAGCATATTGCCAAGAATATGCAGAAGGCTGGAGTGAAAGAACAGCGCGGTCAGCAGCGTGAGCGGCGCCGGCGGCCCGACGACCCATTTGGCGAGCGCCGCCTCGCCGAACAACACCCGCGGAATGATCGCGAAGCCGCGCATGACGGTCAGCGGATCGCCGAATATCTCGCTCTGCACGACGAGAAACACGGCGACATTCACGAAGATCAACGTCCAATTCACCCAAGGGCGGCGCATGAAGCGCATTGGCGCGTCGTCGTAAATCGGCATGACCATGGCTGTGTTCCTGAAGGCGGGGACGCAGTCTAACCCGGCGCGGCCTGGTCGGTTAGCTTAAATTCGCCCGGGCGCGCCGCGCTTTGCACGCGCGCGGACAGGAAGGAGCGCGCTCGCTCGACGACGCCGGCGTTCGTTTAATAAAAAAGGCCCGGGGCGCCCTTTATGGCGGTCCCGGGCCAAATTCGCGCTCATCTGGTTTCGTTAGTGAGCCAGCGCCTTGATGATCGACTCGACGGTTTTCTTGGCGTCGCCGAATAGCATCATGGTGTTGGGCCGAAAGAACAGCTCGTTCTCGACGCCCGCGTAGCCGGAGCCCATGCCGCGCTTGAGGAACAGCACGGTTTTCGCCTTTTCCACGTCGAGAACGGGCATGCCGTAGATCGCCGAGGTCTTATCGGTCTTGGCGGCGGGATTGGTCACGTCATTGGCGCCGATCACGAAGGCGACGTCCGTCTGCGCGAACTCGGAATTAATGTCCTCGAGTTCGAACACTTCGTCATAGGGCACATTGGCTTCGGCCAGCAGCACGTTCATATGGCCGGGCATGCGCCCCGCCACGGGATGGACCGCGTAGGTGACCTCGACGCCTTCTTTCTTGAGCAGGTCCGCCATTTCGCGCAGCGCGTGCTGCGCCTGCGCCACCGCCATGCCATAGCCCGGCACGACAATGACCTTGCCTGCGTTCTTCATGATATAGGCGGCGTCGTCGGCCGAACCCTGCTTGACCGGGCGGGTTTCCTTGGCGCCGCCCACGGCCGCCACCTCGCCGCCAAATCCGCCGAGAATGACGGAGATGAAGGAGCGGTTCATCGCCTTGCACATGATGTAGGAGAGGATCGCGCCCGACGAACCCACCAGCGCGCCGGTGATGATCAACGCCAGATTGCCGAGCGTGAAGCCGATGCCCGCCGCCGCCCAGCCGGAGTATGAGTTGAGCATCGACACGACCACCGGCATGTCGGCGCCGCCGATCGGGATGATCAGCGTCACGCCGACCACCAGCGAAAGCGCGATCAGCAGGAACAGCCAGATACCGCTCTCGGAGCCGACGAACAGCGCGATGCAGGCGAGTATTCCGACGCCCAGCAGAATGTTGATCGTATGGCGCTCGGGCAGCAGTATCGGCTTGCCGGTCATCCGCTCGGAGAGTTTCAGAAAGGCGATGATCGAACCGGTGAAGGTGATCGCTCCGATCCCCGCGCCCAGAGACATTTCGAACAGGCTGCCGCCTTCGATGTCGCCGCGGGAGCCAATGCCGAAAGCGTGCGGCGCGAAGAACGCGCTTCCGGCGACCAGCACGGCCGCGAGGCCGACCAGCGCGTGAAAGCCGGCGACCAGTTCGGGCATCGACGTCATCGGAATGCGCCGCGCGACGGTGGCGCCGATTCCGCCGCCGATCCCGACGCCGACGACGATCAGCAGCAAGCTCGTGAAGCTCGGAACATGCACCAGCAGCGTCGTCGCCACGGCGATCGCCATGCCGATCATGCCGTATTGATTGCCCTGCCGCGAGGTCGCCGGCGACGAGAGGCCGCGCAGCGCGAGAATGAACAGAACGCCCGACGCCAGATAGAGAAGGGCCGTGAGATTGGCGCTCATTGCCGTTAGCCCTTCTTCTTATACATGGACAACATGCGTTCGGTGACGAGGAAGCCGCCGAAGATGTTCACGCTGGCGAGGGTGAGCGCGATGAAACCGAACCAGCGAGCCCAACCCGCCCCGGTATCGGCCGCCGAAGAGGCTTCGACGCCCACCGACAGCAGCGCGCCGACGATGATCACCGAGGAAATCGCGTTGGTCACCGACATCAGCGGCGTATGCAGGGCAGGGGTCACCGACCAGACGACGTAATAGCCGACGAACACCGCCAGCGCGAATATCGCCAGCCGGAACACAACCGGGTCGATCGCGCCGCCGCCGAGCCCGTGCGCCGTCGCGGCGGCCGCCGTTTGGGCGAGTTGTTCGGAATAGGCTTGCGCCTGGTCAGCCAGATGCCGCGCGGCTTCCGCGGCGGCTTGCGCCTTTTCCAGCAATTGCTGCGTTGAGTCGTTGGCCATCGCTTAGCGCCCTTCTCTGGTGGATGTTCTTGCCGGCTCAGGCTTTGGGTTGAAAGCGCGGGTCGATCACGGCGCCGTCGCGAGTGAGACAGGTGGCCTTAACCAGCTCGTCGTCCCAATTGATCGCCAATTGCTTGGTTTCCTTGGAGATCATCGTCTCGACGAAGGCCAATAGGTTTTTCGCGTAGAGGGCGGACGCCGTCGACGCCAACCGCCCCGCGAGATTGAATGCGCCGACAATCTTCACGCCGTCGACCACGACCGTCTCGCCGGGCTTGGTCAATTCGCAATTGCCGCCGCGCTCGGCGGCGAGATCGACGATCACCGAACCGGCGCGCATCGCGTGAACCTGCGCGGCCGAAACGAGCTTGGGCGCCGGACGGCCCGGGATCAGCGCGGTCGTGATCACGATGTCCTGCTTGGCGATATGGGCGCCGACCAGTTCCGCCTGCGCGGCTTGATATTCGGCGGACATTTCCTTGGCGTAGCCGCCCGAGGTCTCGGCCTGTTTGAATTCGTCGTTTTCGACCGCGATGAACTTCGCGCCGAGCGACTCGACCTGCTCCTTGGTGGCCGGACGCACGTCGGTCGCCGTGACGATCGCGCCGAGCCGGCGCGCGGTGGCGATGGCCTGCAGTCCCGCCACGCCGACGCCCATGATAAAGACGCGCGCCGCCGGAACCGTACCGGCCGGCGTCATCATCATCGGGAAAACGCGGCCATATTCGGCGGCGGCGTCGATGACGGCGCGATACCCGGCGATATTGGCCTGCGAGGACAGCACGTCCATCGACTGCGCGCGGGTGATGCGCGGCATGAGCTCCATCGCGAAAGCCGTCGCACCGGCGCCCGCCAGTTCCTTGAGGGCGGATTCGTGGCCGAAAGGATCGAGGATCGCGATTACCGCCGCGCCGCCTTTCGCGCCTTTGATTTCGCCGCCCGACGGACGGCGCACGCGCAGGATCACGTCCGCCGCGGTCGCCGTCTCGGCGGCGGAGGCGCCGATTTTCGCTCCGGCGGCGGCGTAATCGGCGTCGGAAAAGCCCGACGCGCGTCCCGCCCCAGCTTGCACGGCGATTTCCGCGCCGAGTCCGATGAATTTCTTGACGGTCTCCGGCGTCGCGGCGACGCGGGGTTCGGATTTATCGGTTTCGGCGAGGACAGCGATGCGCATTAGGGACTCCAATGGCGCCAAGGCGTATGCCCCGTCATGGTCGCCCATGATGGTGCTCGTGACGGCTTGGACTCGGGGTGCTCGCGTTTAGCGCGCCAGGAAGAAATACAGGAGAATGAGGGTCAGGACTGTCCCGCCGGTGGCGTAGATCAGCAGATTCAGGAAGGCCTTATAGGTTTTCAGATGGTCGCGGTAATCGCTATCGGCGTTCCCGTAGCCATGATCCAACTGAGCCGACATCGCATTGTCCCCCGTTGCTTTGGGACGCCTCTAGCTTAGGCGTCTCTTGCGACAGATGGTAAACGAGCTTGGCTGATCCTGCAACAATTTCCAACGCAAGCCGAGCCGCCGCGCGGGATTCGTCATGCCGCGGCGCAACGCGTTTCGCGACGCGGCCATTGTCATAAAACAAAAGGCCCCGGAATAACCGGGGCCTTCTGTTTTGTCGCGAAGCGAAACGCGGATCTAGAAATCCATGCCGCCCATGCCGCCGTGGCCGCCCGGCATCTGCGGCGAGTCCTTCTTGGGGGCCTCGGTGATCGTCGCCTCGGTGGTGACGATCAGGCCGGCGATCGACGCCGCGTCCTGCAACGCCGTGCGCACGACCTTGGTCGGATCGATGATGCCGAGCTTCACGAGGTCGCCGTAGACGCCGTTCTGCGCATCGAAGCCGTAGCCATATTCCTTGGCTTCCATCAGCTTGCCAACCACGACGGCGCCGTCGCCGCCGGCGTTGTCGACGATCTGGCGGGCCGGGGTCTGGATCGCCTTGCGCACGATGTCGACGCCGGTCTTCTGGTCGGTGTTGGCGACCTGCACGGCGTCCAGCGACGCGATGGCGCGCAGCAGCGCCACGCCGCCGCCGGGCGAAACGCCCTCCTCGACCGCCGCGCGGGTGGCGTTGAGGGCGTCGTCAACGCGGTCCTTCTTCTCCTTGACCTCGACCTCGGTCGCGCCGCCGACGCGGATCACCGCGACGCCGCCGGCGAGCTTGGCGAGACGCTCCTGGAGCTTCTCGCGGTCATAGTCCGAGGTCGTCTCCTTGATCTGCTCCTTGATCTGAGCGACGCGACCCTCGATGTCCGACTTGGCGCCGGCGCCGTCGATGACCGTGGTGGTCTCCTTGTCGATGCGCACGCGCTTGGCGCGGCCGAGCTGGGCCAGCGTCACGTTTTCCAGCTTGATGCCAAGGTCCTCGGCGATCAATTCGCCGCCGGTCAGGATGGCGATGTCTTCAAGCATGGCCTTGCGGCGGTCGCCGAAGCCCGGCGCCTTGACGGCGGCGATCTTGAGGCCGCCGCGCAGCTTGTTGACGACGAGCGTGGCCAGAGCCTCGCCCTCGACGTCCTCGGCGACGATCAGCAAGGGCTTGCCTGTCTGAACGACGGCTTCGAGGATCGGCAGCAGCGGCTGCAGCGTCGAAAGCTTCTTCTCGTGGATCAGGATGTAGGGCTCGTCGAGCTCGGCGACCAGACGCTCGGCGTTGGTGATGAAGTAGGGCGAGAGATAGCCGCGATCGAATTGCAGGCCCTCGACGATGACGGTCTCGGTGTCGAGGCTCTTGGCCTCTTCGACCGTGATGACGCCTTCCTTGCCGACCTTGTCCATCGCGTTGGCGATTTCCTTGCCGATGAACACGTCGCCATTCGCCGAAATCGTGCCGACCTGGGCGATTTCGTCGTTGGAGGTCACCTTCTTGGAGTTGGTCTTCAAATGCGCGACGACCGCCTCGACGGCGAGGTCGATGCCGCGCTTCAGGTCGAGCGGGTTCAAGCCGGCGGCGACGGCCTTGGCGCCTTCGCGGGCGATCGAGGCCGCGAGCACGGTCGCGGTGGTGGTGCCGTCGCCGGCGTTGTCGTTCTGCTTGGAGGCGACTTCGCGCACCAGCTGGGCGCCGAGGTTTTCGAACTTGTCGGAAAGCTCGATTTCCTTGGCGACGGTCACGCCGTCCTTGGTGATGCGCGGGGCGCCGAAGGATTTCTCGATGACGACGTTGCGGCCCTTCGGGCCGAGCGTCACCTTCACGGCGTTGTTGAGGATTTCGACGCCGCGCAGAATGCGGTCGCGCGCGTCGGACGAGAAGCGAATGTCTTTAGCAGCCATTGTCTATGAGCTCCGTGAGGGAGAAATTTCGGTTTAGCGGTCGAAGGCGCGTCACTCGACGATGCCGAGGACGTCGCTTTCCTTCATGATCAGTAGATCCTCGCCGTCGACCTTGACCTCGGTGCCGGACCATTTGCCGAACAGAATTCGGTCGCCGGCCTTCACGTCGAGCGGAACCAGCTTGCCGCTTTCGTCGCGAGCGCCGGGGCCGACCGCGACGATCTTGCCTTCCTGGGGCTTTTCCTTGGCGCTGTCGGGAATAATGATGCCGCCCTTGGTCTTCTCTTCGCCTTCGAGGCGCTTGACCACGACCCGGTCATGCAGGGGACGGAATGCCATGTTGCAATCTTCCTTTATTACGCCGAACACGCCGCGGCGCTGTTCGGCAAAGGGGCAAGGGAAAGCCTGTTGGCACTCGCGACAGATGAGTGCCAGCAGGCTGTCGGGTAGATAGTTGCGCCGCCCACGCCTGTCAAGACCGCCGCTCGCGCCAATGCGAGTCTTGAGCGCGCCCGATTCGCGGACGACCGCCGCCGCTTGACGCTCCCGCGGGCTTACGCGAAAGGAGAGCGGTCGCCAGATCTCGCTGGCGGCGCGTCCTCGCGAGGCCCTATTGAGCGGAAAAAAGTTCCATTGCGCGCCCCGTTGGCTCGGGTTCGCCGCCGCTGTCGCCGCGCTGGCGATCGATCAGGGGCATAAGTATTGGATGCTCAGGGTCTTCGACATCGGCGAGCGGCAGCCGATCCGCCTGACGCCTTTTCTCGACGTGATGCTGAGTTGGAATCATGGCGTTTCCTATTCGCTGTTTTCCGTTCACGACGACATGGCGCGAGGCTTGCTCCTGGGCGCCCAACTGCTGATCGTGGGCGGGCTGTTTCTCTGGCTTTGGAGATCGCGCGCGCGCATTGTCGCGCTCGGGCTTGGGCTGATCATCGGCGGCGCGCTCGGCAATGTGACGGACCGCTGGCTGCGCGGGGCCGTGGCGGATTTCTTTTTCCTCCACACCAGCCTGCCGGTGGGGCCTTTGGCCAATTACGTATTCAATCTCGCCGACGTGGCGATTACTATCGGCGTGGCGCTGTTGTTGCTCGAAAACCTGCTCGTTCCCGCGCCGCCGTCCGACGTGTCGGCGCGGTGAAGGCCGCCGCGCCGACTCGCAAAGCCCGCGCTTTTGCGTTAATAAGCGCGGGCTTGCCTCTAAAAGGCCAAGAAATCGAGTCTAATTGGAAATTATGCGAGGCGTCGCCGCGGTCCGTCGAGGGAGTGCGTCCGTTGATCGCAAGGAGTCTTATGCAATGAAACTGGTGCGCATTTTGAGACGGCCGACATTGACCGCGATTATCGCGGCGAGCGCGGCTCTTGGCGCGCTGGGCGCGGCGCCGGCGCGCGCGAGCGACGACGCCTCCGTCGGAGGCGCCTTGCTCGGTCTGTTCGGCGTGGATTCTAATTCGAGCGGCGAAAAGATCGACTACCGCGAGCGCCCGAAAATCGTGGTCCCTCCTAATCGGCAGGCTTTGCCGGAGCCGCGCGCGGGCGCGGACCGCCCCGCTTCCTGGCCAGTCGATCAAGAAGGCGCCCACCGTCACGGCGCTCGCGCCGCCAACAGCAGCAGCGGCGCGAACGCGGACGAACCGGCGCGCAAGGTTTTGACCGAGCCGCCGGAAGGCTTCCGTCGCCCCACCAAGGACATGTCGACCTGGAAAGACCCCAGCGTTAAGCCGTCCTGGTGGTCGAACCCCATCGACTCGATCGGCAAGGCGGTCGGCCTCGCCAACTAGAGTTTTTCCGGTTTAGATTGGACCGGAAAACTCTGCTCTCAAAACAGCGAACCCTGATCGTCGTTCTTGCGTTTACGCGCGGGCGCTGGGCGGGGTTTTTCAGGCGGCGGCGGCGCGTGGCCTCGCGGCGGCTCGCCCCCCGCGACCGGCTCCTTCCCCCCAAGCGCCTTGGCGGCGATTTCGCCGTCGGCGAATTGCAGCCGCAGCCTTTGGCCCGCCGCGACGGCGGCGGCGGCCCGCACCAGCCGGTTGTCCTCGTCTCGCACCAACGCGAAGCCGCGCGCCAGCACCGATGCGTGGCCGAGCGACTGGCGCAATTGCTCCAGCCGCGCCAACTTCTCGCGTCTTTCCCGCATGTTGGCCAAAAAGGCCAGCGCCAGCCGCTCGCTCGCGGCGTTCAGCCGTTGCTTCGCGCCGGCGCGCTCTTGTTTCGCCAAGGCGATCCGCGCGAAAAGGCCTTGGTGCAAGCGGGCCGATAGGCCCTTGAGCTTCTCGCCGGCGCGCGCCAACTCCGCCCGCGGCGAATGGCGCGCCAGCACTTGCGCGGCGCGCGACAGGCGCAGCCGCCGCCGGTCGAGACCGCGGCGCAACGCGGCGCGCATTCGCTCCTGCGCGAGATCCCGGCGCTGGCGCGGCGTCGCGAGGGCTTGATCGGGCGAGGCGAGCAGACGCTTGAAGTTCGCGAGGCGCGACGCCTGATTGTCGAGCAGCCGCCGCTCCGCCCCGGCGAGCCGGCGGGCGAGCGTCGCGATCTGTTCGATCAGTTCGGCGCGCACCGGGACGGCTTTTTCGGCCGCCCCCGTCGGCGTCGGCGCGCGCAGATCGGCGGCGAAGTCGATCAAGGTGGTGTCGGTCTCGTGACCGATCGCGGCGATGAGCGGGATCGCGCTCGCGGCCGCCGCGCGCGCGACGATCTCCTCGTTAAAGCTCCAGAGATCTTCGAGCGAGCCGCCGCCGCGCGCTACGATCAACACGTCGGGGCGCGGGATGGCTCCATTCGCCTCCAGCGCGTTGAATCCGGCGATCGCCGCCGCGACCTCCGCTGCGCTGGTTTCGCCTTGAACGCGCACTGGCCAAACCAGCACGCGGCGCGGGAAACGATCGCTCAGGCGATGCAAAATGTCTCGAATCACGGCGCCGGTCGGCGACGTGATCACGCCGATCACCCGCGGCAGGAAGGGCAGGGGGCGCTTGCGCTCGGCGTCGAACAGGCCCTCGGCGAGGAGGCGCTGGCGGCGTTCGTCGAGCAGCGCCATCAGCGCGCCGACCCCCGCCGGCTCGAGCGCATCTATGACGATCTGATAGGAGGATTTGCCGGGAAAGGTCGTGAGCTTGCCGGTCGCCACGACCTCCATGCCCTCCTCGGGCTTGATCTTGAGGCGCGCGAAAGCGCCCTTCCAGATCACCGCGTCGAGCCGCGCGGTCGCGTCCTTCAACGAAAAATAGACATGGCCGGAGGAGTGAGGGCCGCGATAATTGCTGACCTCGCCGCGCACGCGCACCAGGCCGAAACGGTCCTCGACCGTGCGCTTTAGCGCGTTGGCGAGTTCCGAGACGCTAAGCTCGGGCGCGTTGCCGCCGGGCGGCAAGGGCTCTTGATCGGCGATGGGGGGGCGGCGTGGCGGCATTACGCCAGCTATGCCGGATTTTTCGAGGCGAGGCGAGAGCGGCCCAGCGCGAAAATCGCGAAACCCATGAGAAAACGGCGCGGGCTTTTGGCCGCGCGCCGCTTGTTCACCGTTGCTGGTGAAGGCTCAGTATTTGGTCACGAGCGGAGGCATATAGGTCGGCGCGACGCCGAAGGCGTAGCGAAAGCCTAGGCGGACATCCTGAGAGGCGACGTGGAAACCTTGGGTTTCGCGATAGCAACCATTCGGGCTGGCGCATTGGATCGGATTGCTGGTGATAGAGCCCATGTCGACATATCGATAGCCCAACTCCATTTTAAGGTTAGAAGTCACATTGAGCGCCAGGCCCGCCATCACCACCCAAGCGAAGTTGGCCTGATTCGTGTCCGGCGCGATGCCGATGCCCCCGGCCGCCGCTCCCCCGCCAACGTCGTTCAGCCCCGCCAATTTATGCGAGGCTAGGCCAACACCCGCGCCGACAAACGGCGTAACGCCATACCAAGTGCCGAGATCGACATATGCGTTAGCCATGAACAAAGCGGTGCTGAGGCCGGCGGTATAGGAGTCGGCGCCAAAAGAGGTCGGATTGTTTAGGGTCCAGGCCGACATGATGTTGGCGCGATAGCTCGCCTCGGTCCGGTACTCGCCGGTAATATCCGCGCGCAGCCAGCGGTTGAATTGGTAACCCACGCCGACTCCGCCGAAGGTCTGATCGCCCATCGAGGCGAAGGAGGGCACGGCCACGGCGTTGAATGCGTTTCCAGTCTCGTCAAACGGCTGCAGGGTCGATCGCCAATTGCTCATCTGCACCGCGCCGACGCCCACATCGCCGCGCAAATACCAGCCGCCGCCCACATCCATCGGCGCCGGAGGCTCAAGTTGTGGAGGGGGAGGAAGCAGGTCAGCGCCAAATGCGGCGGAACTCGCGCCGGCGGCGACGAGCGTCGCCAGAATGAGGGCTTTGGATCTGCCCATGGTGTGTCTTCCCTTCGCTCGAAAAGGGTCGCAACGCGGACCCGCGGCAAGATGCCAATGGAAGGAAGATGACGTTAAAGGTTTAAAGCGAGGTTAACCTTACAAGTTAAGGAAAATAAAGGGTTACCGAAGCGACGACAAATAGATCGCGCGCCCGCTTGGCCGCGCGCATCCCTTGCTTCCCGCTTTGATTTTCGTGTCGGCCGATCCTTCGTCAGGCCGCCTCGGCGGGCGCCCTGAGCGCGTCGCAAACGTCGCCGACGATCTCTTCGATCAGCGCGCGGTTGTCGCACTCGCCCATCACCCGTATGACCGGCTCCGTCCCGGACGGGCGGATGACGAGCCGGCCCTGTTCGCCAAGCCGCCGGCGCGCCTTGTCGATGGCGCTGACGACGGTTTCCGCCTCGAGCCGGGGGCGCGGCGCGCGCACATTTTTCAGCACCTGCGGCAGCGGCTCGAACCGCCGGCAAACTTCGCTGACCGGCTGATCGCGGCGCTTCACCACGGCAAGCACCTGCATGGCGGTCACGAGACCGTCGCCAGTCGTGGAATAGTCGGAGAGAATGACATGACCGGACTGCTCGCCGCCGACGTTATATCCGCCCTCGCGCATCCGCTCCAGCACGTAGCGGTCGCCGACCGCCGTGCGTTCCAGCGAAAGTTTTAGCGAGGCGAGGTAGCGCTCGAGACCGAGGTTCGACATGATGGTCGCGACGATGCCCGGCTTCGTCAGCAGGTTTTGCTCGCGCCAGCTCTCCGCGACGACGGCCATCAACTGATCGCCGTCGATCACATGGCCCTGTTCATCCACCATGATGACGCGGTCGGCGTCGCCGTCGAGCGCGATGCCGACATCGGCCCGCAGTTCCCGCACCTTGTCGCGCAGCGCCTGGGGAGAGGTCGAGCCGCAGTCGCGATTGATGTTGAAGCCGTCCGGCTCCACGCCGATCGCAATGACCTCCGCGCCCAGCTCCCACAAGGCTTCGGGGGCGACCCGATAGGCCGCGCCATTGGCGCAGTCCAGCACGACGCGAAGGCCCTCGAAACTCATGTTGCGCGTCAGCGTGCGCTTGGCGAATTCGATATAGCGAGCGCGCACGTCGTCAATTCGCCGGGCGCGTCCAAGCTCGTGCGGCGCGGCGAGTTTGTGGGTGAGATCGCTGTCGAGCAATTGCTCGATCTCGAGTTCGATCTCGTCGGATAATTTGTGGCCGTCGGGACCAAACAGCTTGATGCCATTGTCCTCGTAGGCGTTGTGCGAGGCCGAGATCATCACGCCGACATCGGCGCGCATCGAGCGCGTCAGCATGGCGACGGCGGGCGTCGGCATGGGGCCGAGCACCAGCGGGTCCATCCCCACCGACGAGAAGCCGGCGACCAGCGCATATTCGATCATATAGCCGGAGAGGCGCGTGTCCTTGCCGATCACGACGCGATGGCGGCCTTCGCCGCGCTGGAAAATAATGCCCGCGGCTTGTCCAATCTTGAGCGCCAGTTCCGGCGTGATTTTCTCATTCGCCTTGCCGCGAATTCCGTCCGTTCCAAAATATGAGCGGGTCATTCGACTGTGATCCCTCAAGCCATTGAAAATCGCGCGGCGACGCCCCGCGCCTGGGACGAACCTATCGCATTTGCCGGCGCTCGCGCATCCGAAACCGGAGCATTGGTTACCATGATCCAGGCGTCCGACGCAAAAGCTCCGGCGAATTGACCTTCATCTTAACAGCTAAAACGCCAACCCTTCCTCTGTTTAAGGTGGAGTCCACTGGACAAAAATAAAGCCCGACGCTTGCGCCGGGCTTTATTCTGTTTCGCGATCGGGTTCGCGTTAGACCGGGTGCGGCTCCAAACCGCCGACGTCGGGCTCGGGCTTTCGGCCTGTCGAGGGGACCGGCGAGGCGCGCGGCGGTTGCGGCGTCGAGGGCGGCATGTCCTCGCGGACGGGTTGCACGCCGT
>Ga0182013_10001593_pt1 | contig 30798 bp, 17 predicted proteins | sample 612S2MmetaG_FD_120487 | JGI IMG/M metagenome (GOLD analysis project Ga0182013, IMG submission 120487) | Permafrost microbial communities from Stordalen Mire, Sweden - 612S2M metaG | ecosystem: Environmental > Terrestrial > Soil > Wetlands > Permafrost | place: Sweden: Stordalen | collected... | reverse complement strand
GCGTGGTTGTGCTGGGGAATCTGGGCGAGAGTGAGCGTGACCGAATCGACTCCGCCGGTAGCACCCATGACGAACCCGTTTCCCTGGTGGACAGGGATACGTCCGCGCAGGTCGGGAAGGGCAAAGGTGGTCAGTCCGTCTCCACCGTAGGTGGTGCCAATGAGGTTGAAGAGCGCCTCGTTCTCGGTGATCGACATCAGAGCCCCATTGCAAAAGGCCCAGCCATCAATCTCGAAGTTGCAGCCGACCATTCGTATTTCGCCGACGAAGTTGTCTGCCATTAGCGTAACTCCTTGCTGGGGGAAGTTATGGGGAACCAGGAGCGGCACTGCCGACGCCACAGGGGATGGGACTGAAGTTAGCTGCGAAATGTAACCTTGTCAAGCATTAGCTGGTTAAATTGCCGGCGCAGGCGGCGGAATTTTCCCGGGAAATACTTTCTCAGATGGATTTACTCGCGGCTGCATTGGGCCGGGCGGTGATTCTCCAGTCATGCGACGTGGTTTCAGTTCCGACGGTCAGCACCAGCTTCTCAACCGGCAGCTCACCTTCAATCATGCGGACGGTTACGATGCGGCCGTCGAGCGAGATGGAGCCGAACCCGAGAGCGGTAGAGAAGAAGCTGTTGAACGGCCGGACATTCAACCGTGGGCCGAACCAGAGGGTGCGCTCCACGGCGGAGTAGCGGAATCCGGCCAGCGCGCCGAGCAACGCATAACTGGACATGGCGCGGGCGTACCAATTGCCGCACTCATACTCATTCCAGGGATTGCGTGTGCGCCCATCGTAGCGGCTGCGCAGAGCTTTGACGATGGTCAAGCCTTCATTCACAAAACCCTCTTCAATGAGGTGCGAGGCAACCTGGTATTCGATGCCGGTCCACACTTCGTCGGAGTAAATGAAGGGGAGGGTAGGTTTGCCGCCGCGCGGCCAACTGCACAAGAGCAACCCCGGCTCCCGGCCCAAGGCATAGCCGGGCCGCTGCGCATTGGCATGGTCGCTGAGGTCGTTCTTGAAGTTGTGCTTGAAGATGGCCTGCAGCGTGGAGCGCACGTTCTTCTGCGCCAGCGGCGTCTCGATTCCGTAGGTCCGGGCCATCCACGCGCCGATGACTCCGTCGGAAAGGCATCCGCTGCCATATTGGTACCTGGGGCCTTCGCGCTTGAGGAGCCGCTGCATTTCGCTGCTCTGGTCGTCGACGTTAGCCACGGAAGTTGCGAATGAAGTATCCCGCAGGCCCTGGTATTGAACCTTCTGTTGGTAGTACTCGCCGTTGAACAACTGGCCGTCCATGAATTGGGCCGAGCGCCCGGCGAGGTCCCCATAGTATTTCGCGTCGGAGTCCTGGCCCACGGCCTGCGCCATGCGGGCCATGGCCGAGAGCGCGCCCAGGTAGATGCTGGTGCACATGCCGTCGGGGCCCCAGAACTCAATATCGTACGTATTGTGGTGGGGCTCAAACAGGCCGCCGCGATGATCCGGGTCCCAGGCGCCGATGCAGTAATCCAGGCTGCGCTTCATCAGCGGATACATCTTTCTCAGCCAGCCGTTATCGGCGCAGATTTGCCAGTCGCGATACATCTTCATGATGCCGCCCAACTGGCCGTCGGCAGCAGCGTGTCCGCTTTGATCGACCGGGCCGTCGGGTATGGCGCCGCGGAAATTGATGTGGCCGCGTTCATCCATGGAACGAACCAATTCAATTTCGCGGAGCGTGCGCTCCAGCTTCGGGTAAAGATGAGCAAAGGCCTGGGCGTAGTTCCAGACATGGGTACAGGAGCCTTCGCAACAGCCGCTATCGGGAAAACAGCCTTCCCATCCCCACAGATTGCCATTCTCCTCGCGCAGAATGGTGGGAGATTTGAGAATGGCGAGATTGGCCGATACCGCGTCCAGCACATAAGGCGGCAGGGAGGATGAAAAGAGCGCCTCTTTGAAGCTTGCGGTGCGGGCGCGCAGCTTTGCGTATTCGGTCTCCACGTAAAATGCGACATCGCGCGCGTCCTTCCAGACAGTCGCGTAGAAAGGACGCCACAAGGGCGGAAGCCCGCTGGCCCGGGTGCGACAGCCCACATCTCCGCTGACGTCTGAATTTGCTGGTCTCCCGCCGGCCTGCAGGTAGCAGTTGGGAAAGTGCCAGGCGATGAGAACGGTATGAGTACGGAAGCCGCCGGGCGCGAGCTTGCCCTCGATCAGAACGGAGCAGCCGTTGCGGCCGGAGGTGTCTACGCTGTTGGAGCCATCGTTGACGGTGAAATTGCCGGTGGAAACCTCGCGCCACAGCGCCGTCAGGGAACCGTAAGTCCACTCCGGGCTGCGCAGCCACATTCCCTTGATGCGCGGTTTGCCGCCAATCACGGTAAGGCTGGCGCTGCCGAATCCCTCTGCATTTTGATCTTCGTCGTTGTGCAGAAACACACCGTTGCCGGGGATCACGGTGTTCAACGATCCCAGTTGTTCAGGCTTGCATCCGGGCGCCAGGTGCGAGAGATGGTAGGAGAATTCATAATCGACCGGCTCGCGGGAAGTGTTGCGGAGTGTGTATTCGAGGATCACGCAGGGTATTCCCGAGCTCCGGTCGTCGAGAGGGATAAAGGGATTCCAGCCGGTGAGCTTGATCTCGAGCGGAACCGCAGGGTCGCTCAAGCGCGCTTCTCCGAATGGAAATTCGCCCTGGAATACGCATTTCGCGAAGCGGGGAAATCCCTCGAATCCGGCGCGGCGCAATCCCTGCCCTTGCAGGCCCTGATCGAAGATCTTGAAGGGCGGGAACGGACCTTCGACAAGCCTGGTGACGCTGTTAGCTCCCTTGACGTGCAAGACCGCGAAGGCTGCTTCAGGAGAGTTGGAGGTCCATTGGGAAGGCAGCGCGGAAGTTGCGGGACGCTCGTGGATGGCAAAATCCTGCAATCCGCCATAACCGTTCAGGCAGATGGAGCCGGTTCCGATTCCGCCCAGCGGCATGGCGACCTGGGTAGCCGAATCGCCGCTGAAAGTGCGCTGCTCCGCGCTCTCGAAGAGAACTTCGGCGGCAAAGGGCGCCGATTCCCGCGCCTCAGCCGCGGGAGTGTTCTGGGCAATTGATTCCGCAGTCGCGGTTGCCGGCGAAGTTGCGGCAGCCAGGGCCGCGGTGGATCCCGCGACCAGAAACTCTCTGCGAGTCGACTTTTTGAAAGGAGACATGGAACCCTCCCAAACAAGGTTAGTGGATGAGGCGCAGGGCGGGCGCGGGTTTCCGGCTCATTTCTTAAAGGGCCAGGAGCGCACAGCGAAGACAGCGCCCAGGATCATCATGCCTGCGCCCCACCAGATGGCGATGTGGAGATTGGACAGGACGGCGGTGTTGCTGGAGGGCACAAAGACGCCGTACACTCCCGTGCCGAGAATCAGGACGCCGTAAACCGTGAGCAGCGATCCGATAAAGAACCAGATGGAAATGGCGTGTTTAAGCAACATAATCTCCCTACCAGAACACGATGTTGAGAGCGATGAAGGCAACGGCCACGGCCGCCGCCCAGGTGATGGGGCGCTTGAAGAGGGGGAACTGCCCCTCCGCGGGCAATTCGGTCATTTTGTAAACGAGGCCCTTGAGTTCGCTATCCGGCTTGGGCTTTGTAACCAGGCTGAGGCCCACGGTCACCAGCACGTTGGCCAGCAGCGACCACATGGCGCGATAGATATTTTCAGCCATGTCCTGCGCATGCGGGGTGAAGGCCACATATCTCAGGGCGTTGTGGTCGAATTTGACCCAGAACCAGAGCGCAAAGGAGACCGTGATGCCGGCCAGGAGTCCCCAGAATCCGGCTGCGGGAGTGGTGCGTTTCCACAACATGCCCAAGATCACGGTGCCGAACATGGGGACGATGAAGAAGACGAAGATGGCCTGGGCGTACACAATGATGCTGGAAAAATTCATCACCAGGTATGCGGTTCCGATGCTGACGAATACGCCCAGCAGAGAGCACCAGCGCCCCATGGAAAGGTAATGCGAGTCGGATGCGCGCTTGCGCATGAGCGGCTTGTAGATGTCGTAGGTCCAGACGGTGGCGAAGGCGCTTACGTTGCCGGCCATGCCGGACATGAAGCCGGCGATGAGCGCGGTGACGCCGAGGCCGAGCAGTCCCGGCCCGCAGTAGCGCGCCAGCATGAGGGGAAGAACCTCATTGTAGGTATGCACGCCGGGCAATCCGGCCTGGCTCTCCGGCACCAGGTGAAAGGGAAGCACGGCGAGCCCGAGCAGGCCGGGGACAATGACGATCAATGGCACCAGCATCTTGCAGAATGCGCCGATCACCGTGCCCATCCTGGCGGATCGCAGATCCTTGGCGGCCATCACGCGCTGCACTACGAGGAAATCGGTAGTCCAGTATCCGAATGAAATCGCCAGGCCCCAGCCAAAGACGATCCCCGTCCAGTGCACTCCCATGGGGTTGGAGGCGAACGATCCGGTGGTGCTCCACAGATGAATGAAATCGCGGCCGGGAAAGTTGTGCTGAATGCGCAGGACCATGCCGCTCCAGCCTCCGGTTTCGATCAGTCCGACGACTGGAATGACCAGGCAACCGATCCAGATGAGGAAGAACTGCAGCACCTCGTTGAAGATCGCCGACAAGAGTCCGCCGGCCATGACATAGACTGCGACGGTCAGCGACGACACCCAGATACTCAAATGAATATTCCAGCCCAGGATGACCTTCATGACGATGGCCATGGAGTACATATTGATGCCGCTCATCAGGATGGTCATCACCGCAAAGGAGACGGCGGAGAGAGATTGCGCGGCATTGCCGTAGCGCAGTTTCAGATACCCCGGTACCGAGTGGGTCTGGCAGATGTAATAAAACGGCAGCATCACCAGGGCGAGGAACAGGATGGCGGGAATGGCGCCGATCCAGTACGCATGAGCGATCAGAATTCCATACTGATAGGTCGCGGCCGCGTATCCCATCATCTCGAGCGACCCGAGGTTGGCGGAGATGAAACTCAAGCCGGCGATCCACGCCGTCATCTGCCTGCCAGCCATGAAGAATTCCGAGCTGGTGTTGGCATAACTCCGCAAGTAAAGCCCAAGACCGAGGACCAATGCGAAATACAGGACGATGATGGTGATGTCGACGGCGTTCAGCGATATGAGATGGAGCCCTTCGCCGAAGGCCAGCGCGGCTGCCTGGATCATTATTTGGCAACCTCGACAGACTGGACCAGGGGCAGCAACTCACGGTCCAACTCGTCGTCGGTGAGCGCCGTCAGCTTCACGTTGCGGAACAGCGCCCAGTGCTCGACATGCTCCACCGTCTGGCCCGGCAGCAATTTGGTCATTGGCCCCAGGGTTTCGATTTCAAGGAACTCATTGTTGGTAAAGGTCTCGAAGGAGCAGCCGAAATCGGGATAGGTTTTGGAACTATCGGGCTGAGCGCGCTTGACGAAGGCCTCGCCATTCAGGATATAGGCGACCCATGTATCGCGATTGAACATGCCGATTTTCTGAGCTTCGGAGTTGTTGGGATCCTGGCGCAGCATCAGGTATTTTCTGGTGAATTTCCAGCGCGGGTCGGCGAGGTTGGTGTAAGCCCACATCACCAGCGGATTGGTGGCTTCGAGATTGGCGGGATGATGTCCGCGCGGCGGAAAGCCGGAGACCGCAAACCCGCCAGGAGCCATCATGGTGAGCGCCCAGGGAGCGAATTCGAGCGGGAACAGCGAGTGGTTCACGATGCGGTGGAATACCGTGACGGCGGTACCGGACGGGGCCATGCTGATTTCAATTTCCTTTTGCAGGTTGGTGAGCGGCTCGACCGGCTCGCGCGCGATGAGGCCGGTGGGCGTAACCCGTATTTCGACGGGAACGTTGTCTGGAGCCCAGGTGGCGATTGGGTCCTCAGGGGCTTTCCACACGCGGTCGCCGCCGCGCAGTTGAAACTCCTTTTCGCCGCTTTTTCCCAGTTGATCGGCGAACTCCTTGAACAGGTTCTGCCCTCCCACAAAGCCGAAGCGGATAATGCGCGGCCCCACGTCGCCGGTTACGATCAGTTCCACTTCGCCATTGGTGACTCGATAACAATTGGCCCAGCCTTTGTACTCCGTCTTTTCCACGCTCACGCTTGCCCTCGCAGTCATGGTGCAAAAAATGATTGAGATAAAAACCAACATCGCTCGACGCATGACTCTCAGTCCTCTTTCGTTTTGGATGAACGCACTCTCGATTGCGGCAGACACTTGCGATTCTTTGGTTCACGTCCGGACGATCCCTGTCTGGAAGTGTGGGAGACAGTAAGTGGGTTCAGCCGGATGCCGGCGAAGAAAGGCGATTCGCCGCGGAGGCCGATAGAACCTGAACTTCCAACGTATTTTCCCGGAGACGAGAGAATATACCCCCGGGTGACCGGCTCGCCATCTTTTTCGGGTGCGGGCAGCGGGCAGTTTGAATGCCAATGCCGATCTGGACGGATCAAGCCGAGGAGGTTACCCAAGCAAGGGCGGCGGCCAGGTTTCGCCTTGACGCTTCGCCGGAGTGGGCGCGGAAGCAGGAAGCTGAATCCGGTTGCGGAGGGATCTAAATAAGCCTTCCCGGCGAGGACCTGGCGCGATGAAACTCGTACATATCTCCCCGATAGAGAGTTTTTTCCCACCATGCCGCCTTGGGGCCGGAGTAGCCTACAGCGGAGACCAGAAAGCCGGGCGACCCGCTGCGCGATTCAAGCAGCTTCGAGTCTTCGCCGGTCAGCTTTACCGCGCGAATGGTCTGGTCCGACTCTGCGATGCGCAGCCCGTACTTATCCTGGCAAAGCGCGTAGAACGATCCTTGCAGCTCCTGCCGGGTGAGTCCGGCGAAGATGTCGGTGGCCACCCAGCGCCGTTCAAGGATGACGGGGACACGGTCGGCCAGGCGCAGGCGGGTGATGGCGAACAGTTCCTGATTCCAGACCTGCAACTTGGCGGCAAGCTCAGTGCCTGCTTCAGAGGCCTTGATCCGCTTGAACTCGAGAACACGCGTGGACGGCGTCTTGCCCGCGTCTTTCACCTTCTGCGTAAAGCTGACCAGGGTTTGGATGTCGTAGTCCAGCGGCTGGGGACAGACAAAAGTGCCTACGCCTTTGCGGAATTCCAGAAGTCCCTCCGAGACCATTCCGGCAAGGACTTTGTTGGCGGTCGGCCGGCTGACCTTGAACCGTTCCGCGATTTGCCGTTCCGTCAGGAAGCGGTGTCCCTCGGCGAATTCGCCGGTCTTCAACAATACTCGCAGAATCTCGTACATCTGCTGGTACATGGGTTCGCGCACCAGCCGTTTTGCGTCGGAAAGCGTCATGTATGGTCCCCTCCAGGAACCGCCTATGCGGCGAGGTGTGAGATGGGCTCAAGCCCGAGCCGTTTTCGGCAATCTTCCAGCATTGCCTGGGTGCGGGTTGCTCCCGCGCGGCTCACGCCGATTTCGCGAACGGCCAGCAGCGCATCCAGATCGCGAATGCCGCCCGCCGCCTTGACCTGAACCCGCTCGGGGGAGTGCTCGCGCATGAGCCTGAGATCCGCAAGAGTGGCTCCGCTGGGCGCGAAGCCGGTGGAAGTCTTGACCCAATCGGCGCCAATCTCGGCGCAGATTTCGCACAGGCGGATTTTGGCGGCGTCGTCAAGATACGCATTCTCGAAGATGACTTTGATCTTCGCCCCGCCGGCATGAATCAGTTCAGCGAGCGCGGAGAGCTCATTTTGCACGTATTGCCAATCCCCGCTGCGAGCCTTGCTGATGTTGATCACCACATCCAGTTCCTGGCCGCCGTCGATGAGCGCCTGGCGGGCTTCGGCGAGCTTGATCGCGGTGGTATGCCCGCCGTGGGGAAAGCCGATGGTGGTGCTGGGGCGAACCGTGGTTCCCTTAAGCAGCTCAGCGCACCTGGCCAGGTAGCAGGGCAGGATGCAGACGCTGGCCACGTTGTATCGAATCGCCAGCGCGATCCCATCGTCAATCTCCGCAGCCGTCAAAGATGGATTGAGCAGCGAGTGATCGATCATTTTGGCAATCGCTTCGTAGGTAAAAGAATTCGTCATGAATCATCTCCAGTGTCAGGGTCAGGCTTTGCATGTTGCCAAGTTGTATTGCTCGATGGCGAGCGCAACTCCGCCGAGGGCGCCGCATTTTTCTCCCAGGGTGGAACAGCTTACGTTTACGGTGTGCGATGGAAACATCCGGACGCGCTCCAGGATGACGCTGCGAACCGGCTCGAGGAGCAAGTCCCCTAATATGGATAGGCCGCCGCCAATCACCACGTCGCGGACCGCGGTGATGGTTACCGCATTGGCCACTCCTACGCCCAGGTATTCCGCTGCCTGGCGGATTGCGGCGCCGACCGCCGTGTCACCGCTTTCGGCGGCAATCGCCATCTGGGTTGCGGTGACTTTGTCTGGATCGCCATTGACCAGTTTGCTCAGCCGGGGCGCGTGGCCGTCCCGCAGCAGCGCTCTTCCGGCCGCGGCCAAAGCCGGCCCGCTGACCAGCGTCTCCAGGCATCCGCGGCTACCGCATCCACAGGCCGCCCCATCGGGAAGAATGGTTTGGTGGCCGAGTTCGCCGGCTGCGCCAAAGGCTCCCAGGCGCAACTTGCCATCCAGAATCAGGCCTCCGCCAATGCCGGTTCCGACGGTGACGAACAACATGTCCCGTGCGCCGCGGTTGCCGCCGAAGGTGTATTCCCCGAGAGCCGCCATGCGCGCATCGTTGAGCAGGAAGGCGGGAATTTGAGTATGTGCGGCAAACGCCTCGGCGAAGGCAAAACCCCACCATTGCCGGGGCAGATTGGGAAGCAGGACAATTGTGCCGGTTTCGGGATCGACCAGCCCCGGCAATCCGATGCCAATGGCGAGAATGTTTACGGAATGGCTGCTGCACAGATCGTGGAGCAGGCGGCTGGTTCTCTCCACGGCCTGGGCGGGGCCACCCTGGGCTTGAGTCGGAATGGTTCCCTGGGCCACAAGGTCGCCGCGGGCGTCTGCAATCACGGCCGCGATCTTGGTGCCGCCAACATCGACGCCGGCGAACAGGCGGGTAGTGGCATGGTCCACGAAGCGGGCCCTCCCTTGCGTTGTGACATATAGTGGCCTAGCCACGCTACCACGACCATCAGACCGATGTAAACCCCGAGATCAGGTGGCCCGGCGACGCGCAAAAGAGCCTGTCTTGTTGCCGCCTGCCGAATGGGCCTTCACTGCAAGAAAAGCGGCGCACGATGACGCCGGCTGATGGAGTTTTTGCGGGAGATATTGAGACGAAGCTCGGTTTCATGGACCCTAAAATGTTCACCTGTGGAATTCACCACCTTATTCACAATTGAAATAAATTCAAGAATAGCAATGAAAACGCGTATTGAAATTCGGGTCACTCTGGGGTTGAATGCATCCCGAAAGGCCTCGTTTTCGACCACCAGCAAGGGTATTTTCTGCGTGGGTAGAATTATTTATATATATGAAAATAAATAATTTAATCTCTATTGGATCAAGAGACAATCAGACGCCGGCTGAGAAGTTTCACTGGGCCGTAATTTTCGCTTGACATCGGTTGCGATCCGAGAGTAGCGTTTCGCTGGGATGATTCAAATGTGAAATTATTCCACTAGTGAATCGGAAATCAAGGCTGCCTGGCAGCCTTCTTGGAGGACCATGATGTCAGCAAAAGCACTCTCAATTACCCGATGGGTTGTGCTTGCCGCCCTGAGTTGCATTTGGCTCCCGTGCCAGGCGCAGTTCGGCAGCAACGTACAAGGTACCGTAACCGACCAGACTGGAGCGGTCATCCCCACGGTGGCCATCACGCTCCACAACACCAGCACGGGCGTCGACTTGAAACAGACAGCGAATGCGTCCGGCTTTTATCGTTTTGAAGCGGTATCGCCGGGAGATTACACGGTGATTGCCACGCAGTCCGGATTCAAGAGCGAATCGATCTCGGTCACAGTAACGCCGGACGAAACGCGCGGCGTGGACGTGACGCTGGTGCCTGCCGGAGGCACGGTGAACGTAACCGTAACCACGGTGGCGCCGATTCTGAACCCGGAAGAGACCCGCATTGAGATCACGCTGGCCTCAGAAGAGGTCACCAAACTTCCCATGGCGGGCCACGACGTGCAGCAGATCCTCGCTCTCACCCCGGGCGTAACCGGAGTCGAGAATACGCCCCCAGGCGGCGGATATGGCGCAACGCTTTTTGCCGCGAATTGGGCTCCGCCTTTTCAGGCCAACGGCCAGGGCATCAACGGCAACCTTTACCTGATCGACGACCTGCCGGTTTCAGATGACGTAAACCAGGGCGCCGCCATCATGTTCCCCAACGCGGACATGATCGACCAGGTAACCATGCAGACACAAACCTACTCGGTCGAGAACGGCACATCCGCATCGCTGCAGACCTCGTTCAGCACCAAGGCCGGCGCCAACAAGTTCCATGGCGATCTGGATTACACCTACGCCGGCGCGAACATAGCTGCAGCCAATAACGTTATCAACACAGTCATCACCCCGGGCGGCGTGCCTACAGGCGCACCGTCCGATGTCGGTGTAGGAAGCTTCCATCAGGACGAGCTTCTGGGTTCGATAGGCGGACCGATCGTCAAGGATAAGACCTTCTTTTTCTTCTCGCTCCAGAAGCAGAATCAAGGTTCCGGCGGCACGGGCGCTGTGAGCCAGCAGAATTGGGATCCCGCGTTCATCGCCTGGGGGCTGACGGCCTTCCCGGACTCAGGCATGGCCAAGGGAATGACATTGGCCCCCGACACGGGCGATACCCCCGGAAAGTATTTTTCCACGACAACCGCAGCGGAAGCCCTGGGGTCAACCAAATGCCCAACCGCTGCCTCTACTTACACCAGTACGATACCGCTTTTCGTGAATGGCGACTTGAGCGGTCCTAACGCAGGGGTAACACAGGGTGGCAACTCCTACTCCTTGCCCTGTTCCACGGTGATGTACGACCACGGCCAGGTATTCAATCAGGCACAACCGTTCGACGGCCTGCAGTTCAGCGCTCGCCTTGATCAGGTCTTCCGCAACGGCGGCGACCGCCTCTATGCCATGTTCGAGCGCGTCCACCAGACGCTGGGTGAACTGACAGACCGGCCGGCGCTCGGTTCAACCACTCCCAGCACCAACAAGTACGGCTCGGTCAACTGGGTCCACGTTTTTTCGCCCAGGCTGCTCAATGAATTGCATGTCGGAAACGTTCGAACAATCAGCGGCCAGATATTGACCGATCCCGTCATCGCGGGCTCGATCCCGTACAACATGCTTGGCCTCGACACAACCGATGGCTACGCATTCTGGTTCCCGTTTGGCGGCGAGTCCTTCGCGCCGAACAGCACGCTGGAGCACACGTACAACCTTCGCGACACCGTGAGCTACAGTTGGCGCAACCAAACCATCCGGGGCGGCTACCAGTTCTCCCGCGAAGATTATCTAACCAACGAACAGCTCTATGCGCGCGGCGGCTTCGGCTTCAACTTCATGGATGACTTCCAGTTGATGAGCAACGAGGCTAACTTCGCATCCTACCTTTGGACCATCAGTGGGCTAACCGGCACCTACTCGCCGCAGGTCTACGGCGCAACCTCGAAGTTCAACGGCATCTGGGTCGACGATTCCTGGAAGGTCCGTCCCAACCTGACCATTACCGCGGGTCTTCGCTACGACAATTTCGGAAACCCCGGACCCTACTCGAATTCGAGTGCGTTTGCGCCGTTGTACCCCGGCACCGGAAGCAACTTCCATGAGCAGGCACTGAATACAACGGTGCATGTTTCGCCGAATGCATTCACGCAATCGCAGAATATGAACTTCCAGCCCAGGGTCGGCTTTGCCTATACCCCGTTCAAGGCCAGGGAGATGACCGTTCACGGCGGCTTCGGCTTGTATGAGAACGCGCTGACGCCTGAACAGATTGCCAATAACCTGCCAACCCAACCGCCGACGCGCATCAGTCTGAATCTGAATTCCCCAATCCCGTTTGGCGACTTCACCACGGCCGCCGCTCCGTGGGGACAGAATTACGATGGGCAGATGCCGTTCCCGGTCTACGGACAGGATCCTTCCGGAAACGTCTACTCGAATGCCGCCCAAACTTCCATTTACTCAGTCACCCTCAACGGCTTTGCTCCCAACGTCAAACCGGAGAAATTCCTCCTTTACTCGTTAGGTGTCGAGCAGGCGCTGCCTGACCACGTTGTTGTCGGAGCTTCCTATTCCGGCAGCCATGGTTACGACCTGGTGGTCGGCTGCGTCGGACAGGGTCCGAACGGAGTGGACAACTGCGACGAAAACCTGATGCCAGGAATGACGAAAAGGCCCTCTGCCGAGTGGGGCCAGCTTCTGTACACGGAGAATGCCGGAACCACCAGCAACTTCAACGCGCTAATCCTGACCCTCAAGCAGCGCTACAAGGGGCTCAACTACCAGGCCAACTACAACTACGAAAGTGCCAAGCAGTGGGCTCCGACCTATTCCGATAGCGAGGGCGGTCAGAAAGCCTTCTGGCCTGCCGCTTACCAGGCCAGGACCTACTATGGCCCATCGAGCATCGATGTAGCCAACTCGTTCTCCTTCGGAGGCAGCTACGAGGTTCCGAAGCTCGCCACCGACAACTACCTTCTCAACGAGGCGGTATCGGGGTGGAGAATCAGCACCATCTCTGTAGCCCAAACAGGAACGCCCTTCAGCGTAGGCAACACGAGCGGCCCCTCCTATGCATTCGACAACAGTCTTGGCATCGATAGCAGCGGCACCGGCACACCGGCGTATCCAACGCCTTCATCCGGCGCACAGAGAAAGGGATTCTCGCGCAAGCAGGTGTCTGTAACCGGAGCATTTACCGGTGTAACCTGGACCGATCCTTCGGGAGCGGGCACCCAGGCGGTGCTCAGTCAACAGGGCGCCAACACCTTCCGCAATCCGGGCTACTTCAACGTGAATGCGGGCGTGGCCAAGTCGTTTGCGCTTCCTTTCCTTACCAAGGAAACCTCCAACTTCACCTTGCGCGGAGATTTCATCAACCTGCTCAACCGCACCAACTGGAACTCGATCGATAACGACGTTGCCGAGGGCAACAATTTTGGATTCTCTACGACCACCGGCAACAAGCGGTTCCTGCAACTGGGCGCGCGCTTCGAGTTCTAAACGGAAACGAAACTCAACCCTGCGGGAGGCGCGGCCTTTGCGGGCCGCGCCGCCTGTCGATCGGCGGCAGGGCGTGGAATCGCCCGGATCCTATGGATTGCAATTACATTTTCGCGCCGGTTACCCAGGAGGCAACGCTGGCTCCGGCTTGCCGCGGTGTGTACAATTTTCATAGAACATTTTGAAGAAGAACGGCATATTGACCGGCAGATCAGTTGCCAACGATGGGGATGAGGGTTAAAGGGAAGAAGATGCGTAAGGTCAAGCAGGAGAAATCGTACCTGGTTCCCGCCGTCTCCAAGGTGTTCGATATCCTTGAGTTCCTCGAGCGCGAAAAGCGTTCGCTGTCGCTCGAACAGATCTACCAGAACATCAGGGCTCCCAAGACCACGATCTACCGCCTTTTGAAGACCTGCGTGCATCGGGGATACGTGGCCCAGGGGCCGGATGGATTGTATCGGCTGATCAGCCAGCCGAGGAAAAAATGCTTCGGCTTCGCCGCCCAGTCTTCCGACATGCCTTTTTCCGAGATCGTGACCACCAGCTTGAAGACCGCAGCCTCCCGGTCCGGTGTTGAGCTGCTGGTTCTCGACAACCACTATGATCCGGAGATTGCGGTACGCAACGCGGATCGTTTCGTGCAGGAACATGTCGACCTGGTAATCGAGTTTCAGGTCGAGTACGGAGTGGCGGCGCTCATCTCCGACAAAATCGCATCCGCCGGCATTCCTCTGATCGCAGTGGACGTGCCGCATCCACATGCCTCGTATTTCGGTGCGGATAACTACCGCATCGGCTATACGGCGGGAGAAGCGCTGGGTCACTTTGCGATCAAGAACTGGAAATCCAAGGTGGGCTGGGTGCTGGGCCTCGATGTGGAGCAGGCTGGCGCGTTTGTGCAGAATCGAACTACCGGAGCGTTCAACGGAATCCGCTCGCTGCTGCCGGCGCTGGAGATCGATTCCTTTGTGAGAATCGACAGCAGGGGACTCCAGGAAAAAGGCTACAAGCTGGTGATGGAGTTTTTGCAGCGGCATCCCAAGGACCGGGGAATCCTGATCGCGGCGCATAACGATACCGTGGCCCTGGGCGCGGTGCAGGCAGTCCGCGAAATGCAGCGGGAAAAGAGCGTGGCGATCGCGGGACAGGATTGCATTGCGGAAGCCATTGAAGAGATGAAGAAGCCGGGAAGCCCCCTGATCGCGTCAGTGGACCACGCCGCTGAAAGTTACGGCGAACGGCTGATCTCGCTGGGGCTGAGCATCCTGCGCGGGGAGGCGGTGCCACCCTATAACTTTACCGAGCACAGGATGGTGACCCAGGAGTCACTGCGGCTGGGCGAATCATAAACAGCGACGCGCTCGGGCGGGAGCCGGTGCGACTTTTCCCGCTTACTCGAATTCCACCTGCATGAGCTGAACGCCGCGCCCTTCCACTTCCGCAATCGCGTATTCGGTCTTCTCAATTGTTTCCGTGCGCGGGACAACAGGTTTTCCGTTGACGAGCACGCTCTTGATGCTGCTTCCATCTGGCAGCGGCACGCGGAGAGCGGCCTTGTCGGCGCAGCTTGTGTATTCGAGGGTGATGGTCTTCGCTTCCCGGCGATATTGATAGAGGACGTAGCCGCGCGAGGAAGGATAGCGTACGCTGACCTGGGCCTGGCTCACGCCGGCAGCGAGCCATCGCGGCGAAACCCGCGCCGCGCGAAAACCCGCGCCGGTGTCTTCAATGCCGGCCAGCCCTTCAAGCAACGCCGCCGTCACGCACCCCGCGCCCCAGTTATTCGGCATTCCCGTGGAAATATCGCTCTTTGGAGGCAGAAACGGGGCCGCGCTGGAAAGCGTAACTCCGATTACGAACCACTTGGAGCCCGTTTCCATGCTTTCGAGCTCGAGTGACGCGATTGCGTTGCCGCTCTTGCGGGGCACGAAGCTCGCGATCCAGACACCCACGTTATCGATGAGCCCGCTGCTGCCTCGCCAGGCAACCTGCATGCGGTCCTGCGCGAGGCTTCCATAGCGGTTGTTGAACTCGCCGTCGTCGGGAGCCCAAAAGGAGCCCACGTTCACGCCGCGCTCAATGTATTCCACCTGCCGGTCTCCATCCTCGTAGTGAATGGTCAGCTTGCCGAGGGTTGACTCTTTGCCTGAGCAGGCGTGCAACAAGTAGAAGCTGGCGCAGGATTGATGCACCGGAATCTCGGTCCGGGCCGAGTAGCGCGGCGCTGAAGACACTCCGATGCACACGCGGTGGCCATTGTCTTGAGAGGATGCGATCTCAAAGGGAATGCCGCGGAACCGCTGCCCTCCAGTTGGGAAGTCAATGAGATAATTTTTGGCTTCGTCCACCCAGCCGGGAACGCTGTCCGATCCCTGGCCGGTATCGCAGTTGGCCTGGGCGCGCAGGTCGAGCATCTCGAATTTCGCGACGGGGGGCTCCGGTTGCTTGCCGCGCATAATGCCGGGAAGGAAATCGCGATGGCGCCTGGCGATCTCATGAACGCGCCTCAGAATGTCCACTCCATATTGTTCGTATCCGTGCTGGAAGCAGCCGCGCGCCAACTCGCCGGCGGTGCACGCCAGCACGCCGCCGTTTACGTAGTCCCATAGATTTTCTTCTCCGCCAAAGCCCTTCTTGAACGGAGGGTAGATGGAATAGAACTCTCCCGGAGAAGTTTCGGGCATCTCTTTGCGGATTCCTTCGTAGCTTTGGATGATGGCCCGCGCCTGTTGTGGAGCGATGCCGCGATTCAACGTATAGGCGTTGGAAAGCGAGATCTGGCTGCTCATGTCGACGCCCAGATCGGGGCGGAAATCGGGGTCTTCCGGCACCCAATGGGTGTAGAAGCGTCCATTCCATGAGATGCGATTCAACCGTTCTTCCATTTCATCGGCGGTTTTCAGCGTCTCCGCGGCCTGCTGCGCGCGGCCCGAATGGTCGAGCATTTCGGCGAGGTATCGGCATCCGGCAATGAACCCGGTGTTGTCGCCGAAGAAGATTCCGAAGTGGGTTTTCTCAAGGTCGATGACCATGATGTCGCCGCCTACCAGCGCAGCCTCGCTGTCGCAGAGGAAGTCCCATGTGTCGATGGTGAGGCCGCGCTTGAGCAGGCCGAACTTCTTCGACCAGCGATACGGATCGCTGGTGCTGTAGCGCACGGCGTGCAACGCGCGGTCAAGATGCTCACGCATCCAGGCATCGTCCCCGGTGGTCTTCCATACCAGGTAAAGGGCCTCGAGAAAGTACATTTCCACGTGGTTCTCGACGGGCGCGCGGCGCAGGCCCAGGAATCCGCCATCCGCCGAGCGCGAGAAATCGCCGTATTTGAAGCGCCGGTCCCAATCGCTTTCCGGCGGCGTGCGGTCGATATGGTTTTCCCATATCATGCCGTCTTCGCGCTGCGTCACCGAGAAGATTTCAAAGCTCTGCCGCACCTCCGGCCAAAAATAGCGCATGCCTTTCAGCGTGTTGGTATTGTCCAGGAGCCAGTCGACCCAATATGTATACACGCGGCCATCGTGACGCCGCGCGCCGATCGGGCCGTCCGAGGCCATGGTCCAATAAAGGGTGTCGAGCAGGTGCTGAAACTCTCCGCTCTGCTCGCGAATCGCGGTCTGTGCATCCACGTGCAAACAGGCGCGGCCGATCAGCTTGTCTTCCCCATCCAGTGCAAGCACAGTATGCGTACCCAGCGCGCCGCCCGCACGGAAAGAAGCAGGCAGCGTCACATCCCGGTCGAAATACGGCACGTCTTCGCCATCAAGAACCAGGAGCCGGGCGTTGCCCGCACCGTGCACCTGGATTTCATCGAGCGGGCGATACACAGGCTGCACCGGCGCAAGGGTGAGCGCCGGACTCTGACTGGTCTGCGCCTGCAGAGTGGCCATGTAGCCTGTGCCCAGCAGACCAACGGGCAGAATTCCAAGAAACTCTCTCCGCGATTGCATTGCGTTTGTTCTCCCTTCAAGACAGACCGCTGTACGTCCTCATGCGGCAGGCCGGGCTTCATTCCGGAGCAAAATCCGGCCTGCTCTCAAATTCAATCTCCCTTTGCAGCGGGTGCCGCGCCTGCCCGCACATCGAAGCGGGCCTCAAGCCTGTGGTCGCGCGAGGAACCACCCACCCACAGCGTGCGCGATCCAACCACAGTGACCCACTGCTTTTGCGCGGTCGACCAGTATTGGAGCTGCCGCAACTTGACATGGATGACGGTTTGCCCAGACTGGCCCGGCGCCAGATGAACGCGCTCGAATCCAGCCAGAATGTTATCGGCAAACTGAACGCCCGCCGGAGGGTGCTCCGGCTTCTCGAGATACACCTGCGCCACTTCGTCGCCGGCAACCGAACCTGTGTTCTGAATCTTCAGGCTCACGTCCACGCCACCATCGGGCGCGGGTTTGGTTGTGATTCCCGAGTAGGCAAAGCGGGTGTAGGACAGCCCAAATCCAAACGGGAACAGGGGCTCAATCTTTTGCCGGTCAAACCACCGGTAGCCCACCAGGATGCCTTCGCTGAACGTGGTCTTTCCATTTACGCCGCTGTGGGAACGCTCAGGAAACGCGGGATCGTTGGCCGGAGTGTCTTCGAGGCGCTTCGGCCACGTGAAGGGCAGACGCCCGGCGGGGTTTGCCTGTCCCAGCAGCAACTTCGCCGTAGCCCAGCCGCCCGCATCGCCGGTCCAGCCCATATCGAGCACCGCCTTCACTTCCGGCAGCCAGGGCATGGCGACAGCCTGACTCACGTTGAGCACGACGATGGTGTTCTTGTTCACGGCCGCCACATCGTGAATGAGCTGGTCCTGATCGCCGGGCAACGCGAAGACCGGCCGCGTCCGGCTCCACGCAAAGACGATGGCTGTCTTGGCATGTTTGGCCGCAAGAATCGCGGCGCGGTAGTTATCGGCCTGCTCCTGCGGAGTTACCCAGCTTACCCTCACCTGCACCGGGCTGTTGGAGCTGTCGGGAGCCACTTCCACGTAAAAGCGATGAGGGCCGGCGCTCAAATCGATCGCGGCGCGAAGGTTGTCGAGCCCGTCAGAAGTGGGAAAGATGTTGTCCTGCCCCGCCTGGGTCAATTCTCCGTGAATCCAGTTGAACCAGTTTCTGTCCACCACCTGGTCGTCGATTTTGACCATCCCATAGCAGCCCAGCAGTTGCAGATGAATGCGGTATTTGCCGCTCTCCGGCACGGTCAGCGTTCCGGTCCACGCAATGCTCTGGTTGGCGGGCAGCGCATTGTGCGCGCCGGCGGTGAAGTTGACTTCGGGATCGATTGAAATCTCATCCTCGTTCCACACCCGCCGCTCCAGCCCGGGCTCTCCATCGTGCGACAGGTCGTGCGCCGGAATCGCTTTGCCGTCCATATCGTCGGCCACGGCATAAGCCGGATGCGCGCCATTGCCTGCCAGCTTCACAAGCGCATCCAACGGCCCCACTTCGAGCGCAGGCAAACCCACCGCCTTCTCACCCGTCAGGCCTACTACAACAATCTGCCTGCCCCCGGGCCCGATGATCGCCACGCTCCCAAGATCGGAGGCCTTCAGCGGCAGCGCTCCAGACACATTCTTCAGCAGCACCGCCGCATCGATGGCCGTCTTCTCGATGATCTTCATGTCTTCTGTATGATCGAGCGGCGTGACTTGAAGTTTGTCTTTGCCGTCAAGGTAGCCGAACCTGTCCATCTGCACGAGCACTCTGCCCGCGGCGCGAGTAATCGTAGTTTCTGAAACAACGCCGCTGGCGACGAGGCTTTTGAGGTTGGTAGCAGGCCAGGGCTCGGGAGTGCCATTCCAGCCCTTCTGCGCCGGCTCTTCGGGAAGGCCGGCATCGCTCAGCGCGAATGCATCCCGCTTTCCGCCTCCGGCAGCATCCCGACGCGGCCCATTTACAAAAAACGATGGCCCGGCAAATGGAACGGGTAGCGGCCCCGGCATCTCCATGTCCAGCCCGGCATTGATGAAATCGGTGGCGTGTGTCGCGCCCCAGTCGGAAGTGACAAACCCCTTGAATCCGATTTGCCCTTTCAAAAACTCTGTGAGGTTCTCTTGATTGCCGCAGGAATACGGGCCATTGATCCGGTTATAGGAACACATGATGGACGAGACGCCGGCCTTGCTGGCCTCCGCAAAGGGAGCCAGATAGACCTCGTGCAAAGTCTGGCCGTCGATGAAGACGTTGGTGGCGTCGGTGTCGTAGCCGACAAAATGCTTGGCTTGCGACATCACGCCTTCCCCTTGAATGCCGAGAATTTCCGCCGCGCCCAATTCGCCGGTCAGGTAGGGGTCTTCGCCGAAGGTGTTATATCCGCGGCCGTAGTTGAGATCGCGATCGATATTGATGAAGGGCTGCAGCACCACGCTTACGCCCTGGGCTCGCGCCTGGCGGGCAATCAACATGCCGTTGGCAGCGGCATCCTGGCGGCTGAACGTGGCCGCCACTCCCATGGTCGAGGTGGGCGCGATTGAAGGCACGCGCGTCAGGACTCCCGGCGGCCCGTCGGCAAAGCGCATGGGAGGAATGCCGAGCCGCTTGATGCCGGAAATATAGCCGGCCTCGCCCTGGTAGGTTGAAGCGTCTTCGCCGGTTCCGTGTATCATGGCGATCTTCTCATCCAGCGTCATTTGTTTCAGGAGCCGGTCTACGCGGGCGTTGCCGGTGATCCCGGCTTCCTGCGCATCCACACCCATGGCGGCGAGGCACGCAAGCGCCAAAATCAGGGCCGGAACTCTTGCTGCATTCTGAAGATTCTTCATTTGTGTACGCGGGCTCCTTTCAGCCTTCAATCGTGAAACCGCGTATCGGCTCGGAAGCAGGATTTCTCATCTCCCGCACCCGGCTTTTCCTCAGTCTTTACAGGGCGTAAAGCCGCGCATTCCACAGGTAAAACAATTTTATACATGAATTATGGTATCGGCGGCAATGTTTATCTGCCGCAGCGAATCAAGTCGCCGAGAAACTGGAGTGGGGCGAATTTTGCAATGGCGGAAGTTAGAAAGGCAGGCCTCAAGGAGGCCTGGAGAAGATGTGACCCCTGGAAGTTTCGCTCGGGCCTGACGGCGCGGCCGCGGCGGATTACCCTACGTCCAGCACGCTGCCTTCAGTGGCCATGCCGGCGCTGGGAAACAGCATTCGCGCGTCGGCCAGCATGCCATCGAGAAATGCGTCGTTGTGTTCCGGATCGTGATGGAAGAGCAGCAGGCGATGAACGCCGGCGCTTTGGGCAGCCTGGGCTGCGTGGGCATAGCTCGAGTGTCCCCAACCAACTTTGCCGGCATGCTCCTCGGGCGTGTACTGGGCGTCCATCACCAGCAGGTCCGCGCTGTCGGCCGCGCGAATCAGCCCGGCATCGATCTCCGCAATGCCGTATTCATGATCGGAGGCGTGGACCAGAACCTGCCCGTCCGCTTCCGCGCGAAATCCCACCGCGCCCTGCGGATGGTAAAGAGCGAAAGCCTCGACGGTGAGCGGTCCCGCCTGAAAAGGCCGGCCGCACTCGATGTGCCGGAACTCGGCCCGGGCCCCGGTCTCGGCGAATGGCACCGGGAAGAAGGGTGCGGCCATCTGGACTTCGAGCAGGCGCCGCGCCTGGTCGGCGGGGCGATTCGTATAAAAGACGAGCTCCACGCCGGATTGGAACAAGGGAGCGAAGGTCGGCAGGCCCTGGATGTGGTCCCAATGGAAGTGCGACAGGAGGATATGCACGCGGTTGACGGCGCGCCGTTGCAACTGCTCGCCCAGTTTGCGCAGGCCGCTGCCGCAGTCGATGACGATTGCCTCTTTTCCCTCGAGAGGGCCTATTTCGAGGCAGGTCGTGTTGCCGCCGTGGCGCAGCCGGTCCGGCTCCGGTGTCGGGATGGAACCGCGTACTCCCCAAAACCTCAGATTCATCGCGGACGTCTCTTTCGATCCAGAACCTGCCGTCGAACCTCCCGCGAGCAAGCGTTCCGTTCCGGCGCAACCCGAATGTTGGCCCGGAACCCCAAGCGCGTGAAAGTCGATGTCAGGCTCTAATTTACACTTTCGGGGGATGAGGTCAGAGCATAAAGTATTTTGCCGACGATGGGCAAGATTTTTTGAGAGGAGCCGGGCGCAGGCCGGCTTGGGGCTCTCTAAAAAAAATCTCTTTCCCCCATTTTCCAGTTTAGGGCGGTATGATATGGCGATACTCTTTCCCTGGGAACCAACGATTACAACGGGCCGCGAAATGGGCTGAGGGGTGCGAAGCGAAGATCATCCCTGCGGCAGAGAGGTCTTATGCGGAGGAAACTGGTTTGGTTTGTCGCGCTCCTGGGAGCGGCGTCGCCGGCGGTCCCGGTGGCGCAGGACTCCGCAGGCGTAAGCCTGGTCTCGATCGTGCTCGAGAAGAAGACCGGCGACGCGGTGCAGACGGTCGATCCAGCCCATGTTTTCGCGGGCGGCGACACGGTGCGATTCCGGCTGAAACCCATGGTGGATGGCTATCTCTACGTGCTGGACCTGAATACGTCGGGGACGTACGAAGTATTGTTTCCGCGCGCGGAGACCGGCAACGACAACCGGATTGAGCACGGCAAGGATTACCTGGTTCCGGCCATGGACCACGGCTGGTTCGAAGTGTCCGGTCCGTCGGGATATGAAAGGCTCTATTTTGTACTCAGCCCGGCGGCGCTGACTACGGGACAGATACAGAACCGGGCAAATTCAATGCCTCCGCAGGGCACCGCTCCTTCGACCATGCGTCCGCGATGCAACGACGCGGTATTCAAGGCGCGCGGCGAGTGCGTGGATACGGATGCGGGGCCGAAGGTGGTGGCGCCGGGCGAAGCGCTGCCGCGCGACCTGTTGCCGATGACCAACGGGGCATCGCGGGACCTGAAGTTTACCAACAATTCGTCGGGCAGCACGGTGAGCAGCGGCGCGCCGATGTCGGGGCCCGTGGTGTACGAGTTTCTGCTCGCGCATCAATGACCACCATCACGATAGGCACCTTGCGGGGCAACGGCATGAGACGAGGCTACAAATTACTCCTGGCGGCATTGGCGATGTGGGCCGTTCCCGCGCTGCCGGCGCTGGGCGCTGCACAGCAACCCTCGGGGTCCCTCAAGCCGCCGCCGACGCCGGAGGCAACTGCGCCGGATCAGAATCGCGACCTGACCTTCAAGAAGGAAGGGACCGCTCCGGCTGCCACCACCACGGTGCAGATACCGCGCAGTTACGCGCTGGTTGTCGGCATTTCGAAATACAAGAATCTGCCCAAGGATGCGCAACTGGAATTCCCGGACTCGGATGCCGAATCGATGTACACGGTGCTGATCAGTCCGGAAGGAGGCCAGTTTCCCGCCGAAAACGTGCACAAGCTGATCGACAGCCAGGCGACGCTCGCCAATATCCAGCACGAACTGGAGACGTGGCTGCCTTCGGTCACTCATCCCGACGACCGGGTGCTGATCTATTTTGCCGGCCACGGTTTTGTTTCGAGCGGGACGGCGTACATCGCGCCCTACGACATCGACCTGAATCATATTTCGGATTCGGCCTATCCCATGGCCACGCTGGGCAAGGATATCGGCGCAAAGATCAACGGCAAGTGGAAAGTGCTGATCACCGACTCCTGCCACTCCGGAGCGATTACGCCGGAGGCCGATCGCTCCACGGTAAACCGCACGCTGCTGGACCTGGATAAATCACTTTTCTCGATCACCGCCAGCCGCGATCGCGAGCAGAGCTTCGAGAGCGACAAGTGGGGCGGCGGACACGGCATCTTCACTTATTACGTGGTGAAGGGGCTGGAGGGCGAGGCGGACACCAATGGCGACGGCATCGTAAGCGCGGATGAACTGGCGGAGTACGTTCATACCAATGTGCGCGAGGCGACCAATGCGGCGCAGAATCCGACCTCGGAGCGCGGCAGCTTCGATCCGAACATGGTGCTGGCCTACAATCCGACCCACGTCACGGCTGCCAACCTGCCGCCGCCGAAGTACGGGACGCTGGTGATCGAAACCAATATGGATGGCGTGGAGGTTTTCGTCGACGGTAAAAGCGCGGGCATTGTGAACAAGGCCGCGGCGCTGCGACTGCCGGGCCTGGCGCCCGGCGCGCACACCATCGAGGCGGTCCACATGGGCTACGAACCGGACGGTCCCCGCCAGGAGGAAGTGTATCCGGGCCAGGAGACCACGGTGACGGTGCGCATCCTGATCGCGCGCAACCGCAACCATGCGGCCGTGGAGCACTTCAACAAGGGCATCGAGTTCTATAACAAGGGCTACGAGGAGAACTACCGCAAAGCTGCCACGGAGTTTGAAGCGGCGCTCGAGATCGACCCGAAATACAGCCAGGCCGCGCTTTATGCGGGCCGCGTCTACAACGCGCTGTACGAAGACAAGAAGGCGCTCGAGTTTTTCAAGGAAGCGATCTCAATCGATCCGGATTACCTTGAGGCTCGCTCGAGCTACGCCGGCGCACTGCTGGACGCCGGCGATATGGATGAGGCGATCCGGCAGTTGAATGTCGTGACTCAGCGCGATCCGGCGAGCGGCATGGCCTTTTACCTGCTGTCGCAGGCCTATGCGCGCAAGGGCGACTACGACGATGCCATCCAGGCCGCGCGGCAGGCGATCCAGTTGACGCCGGGCAACGCGGAGGCGCATTTCTGGCTGGCGGAATCGCTGCGGCAGAAGAATTCGTGCAGCGACGCGGAGGCCCAATACAGCAGTTACCTGTCGCTTTCCAACTTCGACAGCGGCCTGGCCGGCAAGGTCAACTACTACGCCGTCGGCTACCTGCTGGGCATGGGCGTAAAGAAGCGCGCGGCGCAAACCGACATTTGGAAGGAGTTGCGCGGACAGGCGAATACCGGGCTGTGCGACTGCGAATGGATCGAGAAGAAATTCGATTCGGCCATTCATTATTGCCAGACGGCGCTTACCTTCACGCCCACCGACCTGTTCACCAATTACCGGCTCGGCATCCTCTACTCCGAGCGGTACAACCAGTCGGGCAGCGTAGCCATGCTGGCGGCGGCGCGCAAGCACTTTGAAAATGTGATCGAGCAGAATCCCGACGCCAATGAAGCGGACCGGTCCCGCAAATACGTAAAGAACATCGACCTGGTGCTCGCTCAGCCTGACGTCACCCACCCATGATGCGCCGTCTTCCAGACCGCCTGATTGTCGCAGCGATTGTGGCCGTGGGATTGACCGTCCTGGTTTCGATGCTGGAGCGCTGGATCGCGTTCAGCGATCTGACCAACTGGACCTACGACTTTCTTGTGAATCACGGCGGCTACGCTCCCCCATCGAAAGAAGTCGTCTTCGTCGATTTCGACGATGCCACCTTCGCGCAAATTCAGAAGTACCCCATTCCCCGCTCCACCGTGGCTGACGTCGTCACCAAAGTCGGGCAGGCCAAGCCCGCGATAATTGGACTCGATATCTTCCTCTCCGAGCCGCGCAATCCTGACGAAGATGCGGCAATGCAACGCGCTCTCACCTCGGCCGGCAACGTGGCCGTCGCCATCCAGGCGGGTACAGGCCAGCTTCCCGCCGTGCTTCCGCTGCCCATGTTCTGCCAGCCTGAGAATCCCGCGCTGCCCACCGGTTTCTGCAAAGATGGTGCGCCCGGAGCCTTCGCCTATGCGGCCATCAACATGCCGTTCGACAGCGACGGATACGTGCGCGACGCCGAATTGTTTGCATGGAACAACAAGCAGAAGGCCGAAAGTTTTCCGGTCTTCATGGCCGAGGAGTATTTGGGCCAGGTCGATCCCAATTGCAAAAACTGCACCCTGCAGCCGTTGAACCGACGTAACGCGCAATTCCGGGGCTTCCGCGTGCCTTTTCACGATCCGGATGCGGGAACCTTTCGCATCGGCGACTGGTCGCCAACCCCGGAGGAGCACATTTCCGCGTGGGACGTTCTCAGCGGGACAGTCGATCCGGCCCAGCTCCACAACAAGCTGGTGCTGATCGGACAGGGCAGCGATGCGGCCCGCGACCGCGATTTTTCACCGCTTTTCCGGGTCCGCCAGTCAGACGGAAAGCGACAGCAGACTCCCGGTACAGAACTTCATGCGACGGCCATCGCAACGCTGCTGGATGGCAACGCGATCGGCGAGGTTCCGGCGTGGCTGCGGTGGTGCGTCAACTTCGTTCTGCTGGCTGCGGCCACCTTTGTCTTCACGCGTCTCCGGCTCAGGATCACCTTCGCGCTGGCAGCGGTCTTCTTCGTGGTCATTTATGCTGCCGCCCAGGCCCTCTTCTCGGTGTTTCATCTGTGGTTCCCCTATCTGGAAACGCTGATCGGCGTGGCAATGGCTTTGCCCTGCGGCGTGGCCTGGCAATACGTGAAGGCCAACCTGCTGCGCTCTGAAACCGAACAGCAGCGGCTGCAACTGATGGAGATGTTTTCGCGCTACGTTGACCCGCAGGTGGCGCGCAACATCTGGCTGAGGCGCGATGAGGTGAGCCTCGAGGGCGACGAGCGCATCGCCACCGTGCTGTTCAGCGACATTCGCAACTTTACCGGCATCACCGCCGGAAAACCCTCCCGAACCGTGCTCCGCTGGCTCAACCGCTACTTCACCGCAATGGATGAAGTGATCCGGGCCCATGACGGCTTTCTCAATAAGTTCATCGGCGACGGGCTTCTGGTGGTTTATGGCGTGCCGCTTTCGCAGGGTGGAAACCTGGATGCCCGCAATGCCGTCCGCAGCGCGCTGGCGATGCTCAAACGGGTAGAGGAGCTGAACGCGGAAGCCTCAACCGGCGAGGAGTTCCCCGAATTCAGGATCGGCGTCGGGATTCACACCGGAATGCTGACCAGCGGAAGCGTGGGCTCGAGCAACCGGCTCGAGTATTCGGTCATCGGCGAAACTGTAAACCTGGCGTCCCGTCTGGAGAGCCTCAACAAAGAATTCGGCACCGAGATTATTCTTTCCGAGGCCACCTATGAGAAGGTGAAAGAACAGATACCGGGGATTTACGCGCTGGGCTCGACAGAAGTGCGTGGATTTGACGAACAGATTACGATCTATGGTATCGGGCCCCGCAAACAAACCAAGTCCTCCGCTGTGGAGGAACACCAACCGGAGATTCTGGCATGAACAGATTGCTGATTTTAGTTGCAGTGACAGGATGCGCGGCCCTGGCGGGCGCGCAGAACAGCGGGCAGAGCAAGCCGGCAGGTACGCCTGCACCCCCGCCCCCAACTCAGGCCCAGCATCCGCGCCGCGCCCAGGCCAAACTCGAGGGCTTCGACCTGGCTCCCGAAAAGGCAACCGCAAACCAGATTGGAGGAGCGTCGCGAGGGCTGGGAACCCCGAAATTCGTCCTCTATGCGCCCCATAAGGCGAGGATCTACACCCTCCGTCCGGCGTTTGCGTGGCGGGGCGACCCGGGCGCGGAATACAAACTCCACATCCAGAACTTCACGGGCACATTTGCCTGGGATCGCGACGTGACCGGGAACAGTCTTGCCTACCCCTCCGACGCGCCGCCGCTGACGCCGGGCGACACCTACCTGTGGCGGGTCATTCCCGTCTCGCCTTTGCTGGCGCCTCCTCCACCGGCAGCCATGATTGTCGTCCTGGGCGGTGCGGAGCGCGCGCAGCTGGAGACGGGAATAAGCCAGATCCAGGGCACGGGATTCGATGCGGACACGGCTCGGGCTCACTACCTTTTCGACCAGCGGCTCTGGTACGACGCCCTGATGACCTATTCCGAACTGATCGCGCGATATCCTGACCGGCGCAGCCTTTACGAGATGCGCGGAACCCTCTACGACCAGCTGCCGGCTACCGAACCGCTTGCGGACGCAGACTTTGCCCGGTCGAACTAGGGCATTTCCCTTAAGGGAATTGCCGCCCGCCCGGAGCTGCCTCGCGATGCGGCCGAAGTCGAATCGAAATCGTTGGACAGAAATCGATGGACAGGAATCGCTGAACCTCCGCCTCGCCCGCGAGAACCGGAATGCGCGGATAAGGGGCATTTTCACTGTCTTTTCGAGGTATTCTCACTCCCCAGCCGCCATTTGCCGGAACTGTGCGTGAACTTTCATTTGAATTCACGAAAATTGATTGACTGGAGCGAGGGGGGCGATTTAAAGTTCCGGCATTATCTGCGATTTTTCCGCTCCTGAAACCCCCCTCTCCTTCCGGAGTGCATTGTAAGGACGGTCGACCTCTTGATATTGCGACCCCACAGGCAGCCCATAACCCACCTCGCCGGATTCGCGTGCCTGGGAATTTTGCTGGTTTCAGGATGCGGCACGGTTACTCCCAATGCCGTTACCAAAGGACCTGGGAGCACCACTTCCGCCACGGGAGCCACCGTTTCGGGCGGCGCGCAACTGGGCCTGACCTGGACACCGGCGGATTCGACGCTTCGAATGCTGACCGGTGTACCGGGCTCGGCGCAACTCGGCCCTGCCATGTTCCCGGCGGGAGCATACGCCGCGGGAGCTTTTGCAAACCTGACCCAGACCGCGCTGCTGATCGACGCCAAGGGCAATCTGCAGGCGATGGTTCTGCCGTCGACGCAACCGCAAACCCTGGCGGAAAATGTTTCTCCCGCGTCCCTCATCGCCATCGCTCCGCGCGGGGGGTATGCGGCGGTATTCGTTCCCGGATCAACCGCGGTTCTGGTAGTCGGCGGCTTGCCGCAGGCGCCGGTGACAAATGTGCTCACCGCGGCAGCTGCGGTCCAGGGCGCGGCCATCAGCGACGCCGGAACCTTGCTGCTGGCTACCGGCGCGGGCAGCGTCGCGGTCACGGCCATCAGCGCGGGCGGGACCCGCTCCACCCTGGCAACCCTGGCCGGCTTTGGGGGGATGAGTTTCATCGCCGGATCGGAAGATTCTCTGATCGCGGATTCGGCGGCCAATACTCTGGCGCGCTACCATAACGGGGCCGCTGCGTTGCTGGCCACGCACGCCAGCGGCCTCAACCAGCCCTTCGCGGTTGCGGCGTCCCAGGACGGACACTGGGCGGTGACAGCCGACCGGGCCGATGCCGTACTGGTGCGCATCGATCTCACCGGGGCAACGCCTTCGACTCAATCCACCTGCACCTGCTCCCCCAGCGAATTGTCGGCGCTGAACGGTAATGCAGTCTTCGAACTTGCGGCTCCAGCGGCCGCGCCGGGATGGATGATCGAAGCCGACGGCGCCACCTCCCGCGTCCTGTTTATTCCGCCGCCACGGGGTGGACAATGATGCGCCGTCTTTCCATGCTTCGCCTAGCTTGGATTCCGGTCATCCTGGCCGCCGGGTTTCCTGCCTCGCTCTACGCCCAAGGCCCGATTCCGCTGAGCTCGTTTGTCATCTCTGCCTCACCCAATCCCGTCGGCGTTGGGCTCAATACCACGCTGACCGCATCTCTCTCCGGGGCCTCCGGCGTCCCTACCGGTCAGGTTTGGTTCTACTCCACATATATTCCCAATACCTGCTCGCCCTATTATTACGAATACGGCCAGGTGCCGGTCAACGGGAATGGCTTCGCCACCACGAGTGCCAACGCTCGAGACCCGGGAACTGAAGGGATTTGCGCCGCCTACGTCCCCAACCCGAGCGGCGACCCTTACGCTATGGTTACGGCCGGGCCTTACCCGCTCACCGTGCTTCAACCCACCATCTTCACGGTCAGTGTGTCCGGCGGCACTCTGCCGGGAACGCAACTGGTGTTCACCTTCACCGTTAGTTCGCCTGCCGGCCAGCCTGCACCAACGGGCACCATCACGCTTGAAGATCCCAATCTCAATTACCAACAGGTTGGCCAGCAGTTGACCGTCACCGGTGGCGTCGTCTCCGGCACTATCACGGGGACGCTCTCCGCAAACAGCTATTACGCCACCTACAGCGGAGACGCCAATTACGCGACGCAGTCGGTTTCCGGCCAGACGCTGGAAGAAAACGGGCTGAACTCAGTGAGCCCTGCAGCCATTGTTGCCGGCTCCGCCGACACGAACGTCACGCTGTACGGCGTGGGTTTCGGGTCAAGCTCGACCGTGCAGCTGACGTACCCCGGCGGGCTGCAAACTCTCCCCGTCAACGGTTACACGTCCACCATGATCCAAACCACGATTCCCACCGCCGCCCTCCAGGCCACCGGCGAGATAAGCCTGGAAGTGATGACGGGTCTTGTGACCGGCGGTCCCATTAATTTGCAGGTTTACACCCCGGACTTGGTTTCGCCCGTGGTCACCGCAAATCCTGCCACGTTTCCCTACGGCGCCACCGCTTTGTCCACCTTCGCCACGTCGGTAGCGGTGGGATTGCCTCCATTTCCCGCGGTTCCGTCCGGGCAGGTGAGTTTCGTTCTCAGCGGCAGCGGGCCCAACGTCACCCTCGGAACGGCGCAGCTTACCCAGGCTTCCACGCAGGGAACCTACACCTCGCCCTTTACCGAGACGATGGACACGCTTGGATCAGCGAAGCTGATTGCTGCCGATCTGAATGGCGATGGGTACGTCGACGTTGTGGGCCTGCCCGGCAATTATTACGGCAGCGGAGCGCAAGAGCCCTATTTGCAGGTGGTGCTGAGCACAGGCGCCAACGCTTTCCAGACGGAACAGCAGGTCTACACCGAGTGCCTGGCGCAGGATTTTGCAGTTGGCGATATCGACGGGGATGGAATTCCCGACCTGGTGGTGGTTTGCAGCAGCACTGGATATGCCAGTTCGAGTCTCACCAACCTGCTGGCCTTTTACATGAAGGGCAACGGCGACGGCAGCTTCCAGGCGCCGGTTCAGATCGGCGCGAATTCGCCGATCGGCTCACCGACTGGTGTTGTGCTGGGACAATTCAACGGGGACGGGTCATTGGACGTCGCGGTCATCGACGGCGTGAACGGGAACGTGCAGGTGATCAGCCCGTTCAATCAGAATTCGATGTACGGGCCGGTGGCGCCTTTCGACGTCTCGGCGGGTCCGGTGGTAAGCGCAGGCTCCGCGGACTTCAACCAGGATGGATTTAGCGATCTGGTGCTCGAGGAGTACACCACCACCTACAGCGCGATCTCCAGCCCCGGAGCTCTTCTGGTGCTGCTCAGCAAGGGCAGCGGAGCCGGGTTTAACCTGCAGGACACAACTCCGTTCACTTCGACCGCTTACTTCATGCAAAGCATGACCATCACGGATGTGAACGGCGACACGTATCCGGATGTGGCCATCGCCGACCCCGGCGCAACTTCTTCATCGGATCTGGGCAATATTCTGATCTTTGAAAACGACAAGAGCGGCAATTTGCCCCTCACCTTCAGCTATGCGGCGCCCGCGGCAGGCGCGGTTGCGGGCGCGCCGTTCCCGGTAGTGGGAAAACCATTCGCGGGGGCTGCGATTGCACCCGGCTGGAACCTTGTTTACACCAGCGTCGGCTCCGATACCAACTTCGATGTGACGCAGATCCAGCGTGTGAGTGCGACCAGTTGGACGGTGTTGAATACGACGGACACGGGTTTGGGAACTGAAGCGAGTACGGATTACGGGGAGGGTCCGGACTTCCTGGTGACCGGCGACATGAACGGTGACGGCTATCTCGACTTCGCGCTCACCGGCACCACCTACATGGCCGGCGACCAGTTGCAGCCCTCGTACTACGGCAATAACGCGCAGGCGAGCCTGACCAGCTCCACGCAGTTGCCTACCCCCGGCAGCTATACGCTGACCGTGAACTT
>Ga0182013_10001592_pt1 | contig 30803 bp, 29 predicted proteins | sample 612S2MmetaG_FD_120487 | JGI IMG/M metagenome (GOLD analysis project Ga0182013, IMG submission 120487) | Permafrost microbial communities from Stordalen Mire, Sweden - 612S2M metaG | ecosystem: Environmental > Terrestrial > Soil > Wetlands > Permafrost | place: Sweden: Stordalen | collected... | reverse complement strand
CCGGCGGTGCTGAGTTGGCAGGCGGCGGCCACTCGGGTTCTCGCGCGGTTGCTGCACGCCTTTGCATTGTCGCTCGGGCAGAGAGACGATGCGTTCGAACCCCTGTATCGAAATGACCCGCATGTGCTGGTCAAGCTGATCCGTTATCCGGGACGCGATCTCACGGCAAGCGACCAGGGGGTCGGTGCACACAAGGATTCCGGCCTGCTGTCGCTGCTGCTTCAAGATGATCAGGGTGGGTTGCAGGTGGAGACAGCGCAAGGCTGGGTCGATGTGGCGCCGCGGGCGGGAACCTTGGTCGTCAACATCGGGGAGATATTGGAACTCGCTTCTGACGGCTATTTGCGTGCCACGCTGCATCGGGTGATCACACCGCCGGCAGGCCGGGAGCGAATTTCAGCCGCCTTCTTTCTGGGAGCGCGGCTGGACGCCACCGTGCCGCTGTTATCGTTGCCGCCTGATCTCGCTGCGCAGGCGCGCGGCCCGGAGCGTGATCCGAATAACCCGCTCTTTCGCAACGTCGGACAGAATTACCTGAAGGGCCGCCTGCGCTCCCATCCGGACGTTGCACGGCGATACTACGCCGACCTGGTTGAACCCGGCGCATCCGCTGTGCCGTCCTCCGGCTATTGATACCGTGCGGACGAGCTCAAATCCTTCGCTTGCCAAGCGTTTGTCACCCCAGACGGGCCAGGATGACAAGACTGCGGGAATATCCAGTTTCCGGAATGACTCCACACCGGCTCGATGAATGTCAATGCTCGCCTGTGCGACCTGACGATCGAATCCTGCATCGGCCGCAATCCATCGGCCAAAGGGCAGCTCATTGGTGACCAGGAGATCGATGTCGGTGGCGGCGACTCGGCTATGCTCCTCCGAGAAAAAATCTCCAGCATCCTCAACGTTCACGCTCGCACTCCATTCACGCGGATTCGCCTGGACATCCGCTGGCGGATTTCGCTGATCATGCGATGAAATGTACGGGCCCCGACATTCGACCGGGAACGCCCGGTCGCAATTCGCGTGCTAAAATAGCCACGCCGCGATCGGCAACAAAGACTGACGCAAACCCTTGGATCTGATCATGGCTGCACCGCGACCCCCTGGATTCGACACACTAAGTTTGCATGCCGGGCAGCACGCGGACAAGTCGACCGGCGCCCGCGCTGTGCCGATCTACCAGACCGCTTCGTATGTCTTCGACGATACGGACCAGGCGGCGTCGCTCTTCAATCTCGAGCGCCCCGGATACGTTTACAGTCGAATCTCGAACCCGACGGTCAGCGTGCTCGAGGAGCGCCTTGCCGCCCTCGAAGGCGGAGTGGGAGCCGTGTGTACGGCAAGCGGCATGGCCGCAATGCACATTGGAATTGCGACGTTACTGGGCGCCGGAGACCACATCGTCGCCTCGGCATCGCTGTATGGCGGCACCGTGAATCTCCTGTCACATACGCTGCCTCGATTCGGTATTACGACCACGTTTGTCAAGCCTCGTGACATCGCGGGGTTTCGGTCGGCCCTGCAAGCCAATACACGACTCGTAATAGGCGAGACCATTGGCAATCCCGGCCTCGAGGTTCTGGACATTCCCTCCATCGCAGAGATCGCGCATGAAGCCGACGTCCCGCTTTTGATCGATAGTACCCTCGCCACCCCCTACCTTTGCCGTCCGCTGGATCTGGGTGCCGATATCGTCGTGCATTCGCTGACCAAATGGATCGGCGGGCACGGCATCGCCATCGGCGGGGCGCTGATCGATGGCGGGCGATTCGATTGGGAGTCATCGGGGAAGTATCCGACCCTGGCGGAGCCGGTGGCCGCCTATCAAGGCATTTGCTTTTCCGAGCAGTTCGGGCCGGCAGCGTTTGTCATGCGTGCCCGCACCGAGGGCTTGCGTCAATTCGGAGCCTGTCTCTCCCCCATGAATGCTTTTCACCTGCTACAGGGCGTCGAGACCCTGAGCTTGCGCGTCGAGCGGCATGTGCAGAATACCACTGCCGTGCTCGACTTCCTGCGGCGAAGTGACGCCGTGGCATGGGTGCTGCACCCCAGTTTGACCGACCACCCGGACTACGAGTTGGCGAGGCGCCTGCTCCCGCGCGGCGCGGGCTCCGTGGTCAGTTTCGGTGTCCGTGGCGGCCGCGCGGCGGGCGCGAAGTTCATCGAAGCACTAAAGCTGGCCAGCCATCTGGCGAACGTCGGGGATGCGAGGACGCTGGTGATCCATCCCGCCAGCACGACCCATCAACAGATGAGTCCTGCGCAGCTAGCTGAGGCCGGAATCGGCGAGGACATGGTGCGGTTGTCGGTGGGAATCGAGTCCATCGACGATATCTTGGCGGACATCGGTCAAGCCTTGCGCGCCTCTTCGAAGGGCTAACGGGTACCGCCATGCAGTTTCGGATCGACGGGCAATCTGTCTTCGCCTCAAACGGCGGCCGCCCGCATGTTCCCGGCAGACCGCTCGCGTTGTTCGTGCACGGCGCCGGACTCGATCACACCGTGTGGGCCATGCAAAGCCGCTGGCTCGCATTCCATGGTTGGAATGTGTTGGCGCTCGACCTGCCCGGCCATGGCCGCTCTAAAGGACCGCCGCTGCGGAGCGTCGGTGCCTTATCGAAGTGGATTGCGACACTCACTGTCGCCGCCCGTGCCGAGCGCGCGACGCTGATCGGGCACTCAATGGGGTCATTGATCGCGCTCGACGTTGCCGGCCGATACCCCGAACGCGTGCAGAGCACGGTATTGATCGGCGCTGCGGCCGCGATGCCCGTGCATCCGGAGTTGCTTGCGGCGGCGGCCGCCAACGACCACGCTGCGATCGACATGGTCAACCTCTGGGGTTTCGGCTTCGCCGCCGGACTCGGCGGCAATCGCGCGCCGGGCGTGTGGATGCTGGGCGCCGGCGAGCGCACGCTGGAGCGAGCGGGGCCGGGGATCCTGCATAACGACCTCGCCGCCTGTAACGAGTACCGCGAAGGCGCTGTCGCCGCCGCGAAGGTCGTCGCGCCGACCCTGCTGATCTGCGGCGAGCGCGACCTGATGACACCGCTCAAGGGCGGACGCGCGTTGGCGGCAATTATTCCCGGCGCTGCGCTGGTTGCTCTGGGCGGCGCCGGGCATATGCTCATGGCGGAGCGGCCCTATGAGGTGGTCGAGGCCATCGCCAATCATCTGGCAGTGGGCCGGCGGCGCCCGCACGGTGCATAGGACTCCATCGGCAGCGCGTGCTCCACGTCCTCGCTCACCGGCCCCGCAAGTTGTCACTCACAGAGGTATCGATAACATGTTCGGCATCACTCCCTCCGCGCGGCTGCGTCCATCACCGTTCTACGAGGCGACGCTAAAAGAGGGCGTGACGGCATTTACCACCTACAACCATATGCTGATGCCCACGAGTTTCGGGCATCCGGAAGAGGAGTACTGGCGGCTATTGAACGGTGTGTCCCAGTGGGATGTGGCTTGTGAACGCCAGGTGCAATTGCGGGGTCCGGATGCGGGCAGGCTCGCGCAGATCCTAAGTCCGCGCGATCTGAGCGGTTGCAAGGTGGGCCAAGGAAAATACGTGCCGCTATGCAATCACGCCGGAATTCTCATGAATGACCCGATCCTGTTGAAGCTCGAGCAGGATCGTTACTGGCTCTCGATCGCTGATTCAAATATTTGGTTCTGGGCGCGCGCAATCGCCGCCGAGCGCGGTCTCAACGTCGAGGTCAGCGAGCCCGATGTATCGCCCTTGGCGGTGCAAGGACCGAAGGCGGAAGACGTGGTTGCGTCGATATTTGGGGATTGGGTTCGATCCCTGAAATATTTCTGGTTCCGAGACACAACCATCGGCGGGATTCCCGTCATGGTGGCGCGATCCGGCTGGTCGAAACAGGGCGGCTTCGAACTTTATCTCAAGGATGGGACCCAGGGGACGAAGCTTTGGAACATCGTCAAGGAGGCGGGCGCGCGTTGGAATATTGGGCCCGGCAATCCTAATTTTTGTGAGCGTGTGGAAAGCGGCCTATTGTCCTATGGGGGTGATACCGATGAGGCAACCAATCCCTTTGAAGTGCGGATGGACAAATACGTAGACCTCCAAGTATCCGACGATGTGATAGGCATCGAGGCCCTGCGCCGCATCCATGCGGCAGGACCCCGGCGTCATCAGATCGGCGTGATGCTCGACGGTGATGAGCCAACCGCCCTGGGCTTTCGCTGGCATTCGATTCGAAAGGGCGGACACGAGGCAGGGCAAATGACCAACTGCGTTTGGTCATACCGATTACAAAGGAATATCGGTTTCGCGCTGATCTCGACGCACTGCCATGTCGGCGATGAAGTGGAAGTCGTAAAAGAAGGGCATTCCATCGGGGCTGTGCTCAAGGCGCTGCCATTTATCGCAACATAAAAACGAGAGATGCGTACTTCAGGAACCGAGCCTCACCCATCCGCGGCGACCTTGTCCAGCGTCTTGGTGTCGAAGTCGCTCGCCTCGTGTCGCTCGCGCAGCTGGCTCGCCGGGTCGCCAAAGATGCGGTTCACCATCCGCCCGCGCTGCACCGCCGGTCGCTCGGCAATCGCATCGGTCCAGCGCTGCACGTTCTTGTAATCGGCCACCTGAAGGAACTCGCCGGCCTCGTAAACCAGACCCTTGGCGAGCGCGCCGTACCAGGGCCAGACCGCCATGTCGGCGATGGTGTACTGCGTTCCGCCCAGGTACTCGCTTTCGGCCAGGCGCCGGTCCAGCACGTCCATCTGCCGCTTCACCTCCATGGCGAAACGGTCGATGGCGTATTCAATCTTGGTCGGCGCATACGCATAGAAGTGGCCGAAGCCGCCGCCAAGGTAAGGTGCCGAGCCCATTTGCCACATCAGCCACGACAAACACTCCGCCCGAGGCGCGGGCTCCACAGGCAGAAAGGCGCCGAACTTCTCCGCCAAATGGATCAATATCGCGCCGGACTCGAAGACACGGATGGGGGTCTGGCCGCTGCGGTCCACCAGCGCCGGAATCTTGGAGTTCGGATTTACGCCCACGAAACCCGAACCGAACTGATCGCCCTCGCGAATGTTGATGAGCCAGGCGTCGTACTCCGCCCCCGCGTGACCCCGTGCCAGCAGTTCCTCCAGCATCACCGTCACCTTCACGCCGTTGGGCGTGGCCAATGAATAGAGCTGCAGCGGGTGGCGCCCCACAGGCAGATCCCTATCGTGCGTCGGCCCGGCCACCGGGCGGTTGATGTTGGCGAACTGTCCCCCGTTCTCCTTGTTCCAGGTCCATACCTTGGGTGGTGTATAGGCAGTGTCGTCAGTCATGGTTTTGGCTCCCGGCGTCGATTTGTTGTCAAGAGAGGGGATTGAGAGCAGGGCACTGCGGTCATGGTTTTGCTTGCAGAGGACGAATCCCCCGTGGCCCGGCTCGTGAGGATGAGAAAGACGTCGCCGACGAAGACCAAGCCATTGCGCGCGCGCTCAACGTCCGTGTGAAACCATCGAGGATCGTAGCGCGTTGCGAATTCAACAATTGCCTTTGCCATGACCATTCGCGGCTGTGTTCGAATTACAAGTCCTGGTGTCAGATCAGCGCAGGCACTCGTGCAACTCATAGTGGGCTCGCCGGTCAGTATGCCGCAATTGCTGGCGCTTCGCAGCGGACGGCACCGTGATTTACGTGCCGACGGAACAGCGCGAATGCGCCACCGGTCCCGACCGCTATTCGATCATCTCTATCGCCGTGCGCCCCTATGACGAGTGGACTTCGCAGTTCTTGTATCACCCATATCTGCCGCTGCCGCAGGATGAGTCGGGCGGTCGACCATGGGGGCTCGAGCAGCCGGACGACTTGAATTGCAGAACGATCCGTTCGACCAACAAGGTCATTGCCGCGCACCAGGATTGGCGGGACATCGACCCTTTCCAGGGCTGGGCGCAGGCATTCCAGAGGGAGAGCGCCAATCCCGCTGCTTCCGCCAATGGCGGATGAAGCCGCACTGGACGCGGCGTCGCGCAACGCGCTGCGCTTGCTCGGACCGGATCCGTCGAACTGGGTGCCCCGGCAGGCCGTCGGTCGACCAGAGTTGGGCCTGGCGCTGCTCGATAAGCTCGACCACACGCTCGGACGTGGGTCTATTCGAAGGGTGATTTGGCTCCGGCTTTACTCAGGGACGCGGCAATATCGGACATGGAGCGGTGGAGAATAAATGGGTTGTCGACTGATGCGACGAAGCCCTGCTTTTGCCAGAAAAGCGCCGCCTCTTCGTCCAGCGCGTTCACCTGCAATGCGCGGCCGCCCACCAAATTGGCACCTGCCACCGAGCGCATGAGCGCGTGCCGCAAAAGTCCCGTCCCGATGCCCTTGCCGATCCAATCGCGATCCGTTGCTAGTTGGCCAAGCAAAAGGCACGGAACCGGGTTTGGTGGCTGTCCGGTGCGAATGGACCGTGGTATGCCCGTCGGTGCGACGGCAGTCGGCGCAAGACCGTAGTAACCCACTACGCGGCCGCCATCATGGATAACCATGACGACGGTGAAGTCTTTTTTCCGGTTCGAAAGCGCGCGCGTTTTGAGCCACAGATCGAGTGCCGGCTTCCCGCAGGCGAATTGCGACACGACGTGATCGGCAGTCAACAGTTCGGGAGGGGATAGCGCCACCGGTCGAACCTAAGGTCGTTTGCTGCGCATCTCCCACGGTGACTTGCGCTTGAATAGTTTTACCATCGCAGGAACCGGCTTCGCCGGCGCCGAAATGACAGTCAGGAAGCGATCGAAGCCCTGCGGACTCATACGCAGCAGGGTGTTTTCCATCAGTACCGCCTCGGCTGCGCGTACCGCAGCCTCTCTTACAAATTCAGTCCGTGAATGGCCACGCAAATCAGCGGCGCGATCGATGATCGCGATGTCCTGTTCGGGCAAGCGCATCGACAGGGGATATTCTTTCTTTTTTGCGGGGCTTCGCATCGGGGAATACCGTCAATCTTCTGGAATTGGAATATTATTATGATGTAGCGCATTCTGCAATACACGCGATTGCCCTTAGGTTGGGGATTGAACTCGGGCAACTACCCGATATCATTGCATTGGCCGGTTCGGACACCGGGAGGAATAACTGCTTATGCGCGCTCTACTTGCCCTCATGCTGGTTTTCGTGGCGCTGGATGGCCAAGCGAAGACCGTCCTTTTGACTCACATGCCCCTGCAATGGAGGCCGACGTCGGAGCTCGCATCGGGCACCACGGACATGGATGCGACGACGATCCGATTCGAGGTTTTTCAGGATGTTCGAAATGACAAGGAGAAGGTCGGCGAGAACCTCGAGGATGACGCACCGAAGCCGGTCACCACCACCGACGACGTGGGAGCATTTGTCAGCAGCCACATGCGCCAGCTGTTCGATCGGGCGGGACTTAAGACCGTTGACGATGACGCCGCGGTGACGATCAAGGGCGAGGTCAGGCAATTCTTTGCCAGGGAGACCTCGACCTACAACTCCCAGGTCGAGGTGCAGCTAACCGTGGTGGACCGCGACGGCAACACGATTTGGAAGGGGCTTGCCTCAGGCGAGGCGACGCGCTTCGGTCGGTCTTACAAGATCGAGAACTACTACGAGGTGCTGTCCGACGCCGTCGTCAACACCGTGAGCTCAATGCTGAGGAGCGCCGAGTTCCGCAAGGTCCTGTCGCGCCGCTGAAGTGCTGCACGCGGCAGGGAAGGCGGTTGCCGGCACGAAAGTTTACGGCCGCTCGCGTTTCACGATACGCTGGCGCCGTCATCCACCACCTTCGATGAATACTCACATGCCGTGTGCGATCCGAACTGTTGCCTTGCGCTTGATCATTGTCTCCGGGCTGCTGGCAGTAGGTTGGCCGCCCGTATTTGCGGAGGGCGGGTCGGGGGCCCCGGACGCAGCTTCGGTCACTGTGCTCTACGACGCGCAGATTTTTACCGCCGAATATGAGCACCCCTACGCCGAGGCGCTGGCCATCCGTGGGGACGAAATCATCGCGGTGGGCGCGCTGCCGGACGTCGAACGGGTTGCCGGCCCTTCGGCGCAACGGGTCGATCTTAAGGGTAAATTCCTCATGCCCGGGATGATCGATGCGCATGCCCATCCGATCGCCGGCGGATTGACGCTGATCCAGGCTCGATATTCGGATACACGGGATTCCATTCCGGACCTGGTCCGATTCGTCGCCGAGCAATCGCAGAAGAAGGCGAGCCGTCTCGGCGACGTCCTGGTGATTTACGACCTGGACATTGGTTTTTGGGCGCATGCAGCGGAACTTGACGCCGCTTTGAGCACCGGCGCCTTCGCAAAACAACCCATCGTGCTTTTCGGCACCGATGGTCACACCGCGTGGGCCAATTTGCCCGCGCGGCTTCGCGCCGGTATCACGCCGAAATTCCTGCGCAATCTCACGCCCGCTGAACGGCATTATTATGGATCTGATGCCGCGTTCAATCCGACCGGTTTTGTGGTCGATGCCGGCAAGAACCGCGTGGATCAGAGTCTGCCATCACCGTCGGCGGAGACCATGCTGGCCGCGGGCAGGGCGGCGGTTCATTACATGAATTCCATGGGCATCACCGGCTGGCTGGATGCAGCGGCGAGCGGTGTCGTGGGCGGATCCGTCCCGGCGAGCCTGAAGGATCCGGGCTTTCTGCCGGTCTACGAGGAGCTCGGCCGGCGCGGCGAGTTGACGGCCCACGTGGCAGCCTATCCGGTGATTCAGCCTGACCTAGGATTTCAGCAGATCGATGTAGTCCAGGCGTTGCAGGCGCGATATCGGGACATTCCGAATCTGAGGCTGCCCGGGCTCAAGGTGTTCGCCGACGGGGTCGTTGAAATTCCCTCGCAGACCGCGGCGCTCACCAAGCCCTACCTCAACACGGGACAATCTACGCCTCCATTGTTCACGCCCGCGAAAATGAACGCCTTGGTTACCGAAGCCGATCGGCGCGGGTTGACCGTCCACGTACATGCCATCGGCGATCTGGCGGTCAAGGACTCCTTGGACGCGTTCGAAGCCGCTCGCAAGGCGAATCCGAACGGCACACGGCCCTTCACGCTGACCCATGCCCAATTCGTCGATTCGCAGGACATTCCCCGATTCGCGCAGCTTCGGGTCATCGCCGCCTTGCAGCTCTTGTGGGCGGTAGCCGACCCCAGCACCAATGAGCAGGTGAAGCCATATATCGATCCGGAAATCTACCGCTGGATGTACCCGGCGCGTTCGCTGCTCGACAGCGGCGCCGTCATCGCCGGGGCCAGCGATTGGCCGGTCAGCACGGCCAATCCTTTCGGCGCAATCTACCAGGCGGAAACACGCAGCGGGCCCCAAGGCGTGTTGAACCCGGCGCAGCGCATGCCGCGCATCGCCATGCTATACGCCTATACCCGCAACTCCGCCCAGGTCCTGGATCAGCTGGACCGGATCGGTTCGCTTGCTCCGGGAAAGCTCGCTGATCTCGTTCTCATCGACCGGGACGTGCTTTCGATACCCGCGGACGAGATGAAAGATGCGGCGGTGCTCTGGACCATGCTGGGCGGCAAGGTGGTTTATCGTGCGGCTCCCTGAGGCCGCTCGCTGGACATGATGCCGAGCGTGGCCGCGACCTAAATTACCGGATCCCCTGTCCGGACTTGGCGACAGTTTATACATATTGTCCCGATATTGTAGGCTCGGACGACGACATGGGGTTAAAGGAGGGCGGCAGGTGTTACAGAAGTTCCACGCTGAAATCAGGCACACTCCGCCGGTCACGATGCTGCATACGCTCACCTGCTCGGCGTGCGGAGCCGGTGGGGATGCACTCCGGCTGGTTCGCGCCCGGAGCGTTTCTGAAGCCGTACTCGACCTCATTACGACCTATATGAGTGAAGGCGTTCGACGCAATGTTTCGGTATGCAGCTGTACCAAGGTGCCCAACATCCCAGGCCGCAGAACGTAAGCGCAAGCCCCGCCTTCCGATCGCTCGAAAACCCGGCAGGTGCTTCATAATGGGCGCGCCGGGTGCTCCGGCGGACCTTTTGAGGGGATGTTTCGATGCCCGGATTCCAGCTGACCTACTCCACCATGTTCGCCGCTCCTCCCGAGCTGCATGAACTGTTCGACCGCGCGTTGGTTCGGGTCGGCGAGGCGGAGGGCCGCGAGCATGCTCTGTTCATCGGCGGATGCGATGTCTTCACGGATCGAAAATCCCTCAAACGCAGCCCCATCGATCGACGAAGGATCCTGGGAGAGTTTCAAATCGCCGGGGCCGCCGAGGTGGACAGAGCCATGCGGGCGGCATCCGATGCATTCAAGAGCTGGCGTTCCACCCACTGGAGCGGCCGGGTCGCGCTGATGCGCAAGGCGGCCCGGCTGATCGAGGAGCGTGTCTACGACATTGCCGCCGCGACGGCGTTGGAAGTCGGCAAGAATCGAATGGAAGCGCTGGGCGAAATCCAGGAGGCGGCCGATTTTTTCAAGATCTATGCCGACCAAATGGAGGAGGGTGCCGGATTCGTTCGGGCGCTTGCGGATGATCCCATCGCGGGCAACCCGAGCCACAATCGGAGCGTCCTCAAACCTTACGGGGTGTGGGTGGTCATCGCCCCCTTCAATTTCCCATTTGCACTGGCGGCGGGACCGGTGGCGGCCGCGCTGGCGGCGGGCAATACGGTCGTCTTGAAGGGTGCCGAGGAAACACCCTGGGCGGGACGCATGCTTGCCGAATGCCTGCGAGACTCCGGCTTTCCCGCGGGAGTCTTCAATTATCTGAACGGCACGGGAGCGGAAGCCGGCGAGCTGCTCATCCAGCATGCGCTGACCGGCGGCATCACGTTCACCGGTTCGCACGCCGTCGGATTGCGAATCACGGCGGCGCAGACTGCGAAGCGGCGCTTCCTGCCCGTTATCGCCGAGATGGGCGGCAAGAATTCAGCCATCGTTACGCACCGGGCCGATCTCGACAGCGCGGCAACCGGCATCGTCCGGTCGTCCTTCGGCATGCAGGGGCAGAAATGTTCGGCTCTGTCCCGCCTCTATGTCGACGATGCCGTGGCCGACGCGCTGATTGCCTCTGTCACGGCGAAAATGAAAGTCCTGACCATCGGCGATCCCACGGGAGAGAAAACCTGGCTCGGACCCGTTGCAACGAAGGCGGCATACGACCGGTACGCGGATTGCTGCCGCTTGCTGGGCGGCGGCGGCAGCCGCATACTGATGGGCGGAGAACACCTGCGTGCGGGTGAGCTCGAGCACGGCTACTACTGCGCTCCGACGTTGGCTGAGTCGCCGGGCGAACACCCGCTCTGGAACCAGGAGATGTTCTGTCCCATCGTGATGTTGCGGCGGGTTCGCGATCGAGACCACGCCATGCTGCTCGCGAACACCTCGGAATTTGGACTGTCGGCCGGTTTCTACGGAGCAGCCGACGAGATCGACTGGTTCTTCGAGAATATCGAGGCGGGGGTGACCTACGCCAACCGCTCGCTGGGTGCGACCACCGGAGCTTGGCCCGGCTATCAGGCCTTCGCCGGCTGGAAGGGATCGAGCTCGACGGGCAAGGCGATCGCCTCTTTTTATTATTTGCCGCAATACATGCGAGAGCAGTCGCAGACGCACATCCGATGAGTCCGCTTCAACATCAATTGGCTGCGAGGGCGGCCACGGGACGAGAACGGACGGCAAAATAATACATCGCACTCACGACGATGACGCCCACAATCCAGGAAAAATCGATGCCGCCCATCGCCCGGGCAATCGGGCCGGTATAGACATTGCTGGCGATGAAGGGGACTTGCACCAGAATTCCCAGCATGTAACAGGCCAGGGCCGCGACGTTGTACCTGCCATAGATGCCGCCATCGGCCGCAAAGAACGACGGCACGTCGTAGTCGCCATGGCGGATCAAGTAATAGTCCACCAGGTTCACCGCGGTCCACGGCACCATGACATAGAGCAGAATCTCGTTGAAGCGTCCATACAGCGGCAGGAAATTCGTGGCGCCGACCAGACCGACGAGCAGCGCGGCGATGAAGATGACGGTGGCGATCAGCACCCGTGCCCGCGAACTCGCCCGCCAATCCGTTGCGAAGGTTTGTATGAACGTGATTACCGCCAGGGCGCCGCCGTAAAGGCAGATGGCGCCCGCGACCGCGACGCCGGGCGCGAACAGCAGCACGATCACCGTGCTCGCGCGTCCCGTGAGCCGTGAAATCGCTTCGACCACATCGCCGCCGACGACGGCCGGCCCGATCAGCGCGCCCAGGATCATGGGCACGACCGCGCCGATGACCGAGCCCCAGTAGCAGGACCAGAACGCCTGGCGCGGGCCGGTATCGGGCGGCAAATAGCGCGAATAGTCGGAAACGTAGGGTGCGTATCCGAGCTGCCAGAAGGCGCCGATGGAGATCATGCCGAAGAAGCCGACAGGCGAGAAGCCGCCCTGGGTGAAATAGGTCCCGGGCAACGGATGGATGAACAGGACGCACACGTAGCACAGCAGCACGGCGCCGCCGGCAACATAGGTCATCAAACGGGTGCAGACATGGATCAGATCATGTCCAAAGATCGCCGCGCACAGACTAATGAGGCCGATCGCTCCGATGCACCACGGTTCGCCCACGGCGGGCAAAATGGCGTGCAACGATTGCCCTCCGGTCACCAAGGCGGTTGCGGCATACCCCGTGTACATGAACACGACGAGCGCCACGACGAACGCGGCTCCCCGTGCTCCGAACTGCCCCCGGCTTTGCACCATCTGCGGCACGCCGAGCCGCGGTCCCTGTGCGGCATGCAGTGCCATGAAAATGGTGCCGACGAGATTCCCGACGACGATGGCAATGCTGCCCGCCAGGAATGACTGGCCGAACAGCGTCGTGGCCAGCGCACCCGTGACGACGGTCAGCACGTTGATGTTGGCGCCAAGCCAGAGCGTGAACAGGTGGCGCGCCTTGCCGTGCCGCTGGTCGAGCGGGATCTGATAGATCGTATGCTTTTCGATCTGTGCCGGTCGCTCCCGGCTTTGCGGTACGGGAGAACTCATGACTGGAAAGCATTGGCCTCGATCATCGGCGAGCAGTATAGTCACAAAAAAAGATGAGCACCCACTTTCCTGATTTCGGTCTGACTCCGGAGCAACGCCGCGAAGCCGTCTTCGGACATCGCTATGAACGTCCCGGCATGCACGGCGCGCGGGGCGAGATCTGGTGCTATTCCGATGCCTTTTCCTATCCACCGGGCGGCACCGTGCGCCTGCACGTGAGTTCGACCGCAGACCGGTATCGGCTCTCGATAGTGCGCGATGGGGCAACCGCATTACCGGTGCTGGAGCGCGCGGTTGCCGGTGCGCGCCGGCAGGACACTCCCGAACAATGCTCGGTCCTGGGATGCGGCTGGGAAGCCTCTCTGGAGTTTCGGATCGAGGACGATTGGCCCTCGGGCGCCTACCGTGTCACGTTGACGGCGGAGGGCCGCGGCGGCGCACCGATTCACGCCCATCACCTCTTCATCGTCCGGCCTCTCGCCGGCCGAAAGCCAAATCGCATCCTGCAAGTGGCGGCGACGGGAACGTGGACCGCTTACAACACCTGGGGCGGCTCGAATCATTACCAGGGAATCACCGGACCGAAGCGCAACCAATACGCGACGTCGGTCAGCGTCGAGCGCCCCTGGTGCCGCGGCTTCGTGGTCCTGCCCGAAAGCGCACCGCGGGTTCCGCTCGAGATCTCAAGCCCGCCCGCCACCGCGCCGCGCTACCCTCACCTGGAATGGGCGTTCGCCAACGGCTATTCCAACAAGTACAGCTCATCGGGCTGGGCGAGCTACGACCGGCACTTCCTGCAGTGGGCCGAGCGAACGGGCTTTGCCGTCGATCTGGCGAGTCAACACGAGCTTCAGTTCAACCCGGAAATTCTCGACGGCTACGATTGCGTCGCCTTCGTGGGGCACGACGAATACTGGACGTGGGAAATGCGCGACGCCGTCGACGCTTACGTCGAGCGCGGCGGACGCGCCGCACGGTTCGCGGGAAATTTCATGTGGCAAACGCGCTTGGAACGCGGCGGAAAATCACAGGTTTGCTACAAGTACCGCGCACGCGCGGAGGATCCGGTGTACCGCTCACTCGACCCCTCGCGCACGTCCGGATCGTGGGAAGCCTGCGAGACGGGGAGGCCGGGCGCCTTGACCTTCGGTCTCAACGCGACCAATGGGCTCTACGCGGGCTGGGGTGGCTGCGCTCCGCGGGGCGTCCGGGGCTTCCCCGTCTACCGGCCTGAACATTGGGCGTTCGACGGGACCGGTCTGTACTACGGAGATCTGCTCGGCGCGGACGGTCATGCGTTCGGATACGAAGTCGACGGACTCGACTACCTCATCCGCGACGGCCTGCCGGAGCCCAGCGCGACGAGCGGGGCACCGGCCGGCCTCAGCATCCTCGCGCTCGGCCTGTCGTCTTTGAAAGAGGAGCCGACCGACCTCGCCTTCGACGATCGGTTCCTCTCCGACGACGATGCGAAATTCGTGGCGGAGATTCGGATCGGAGACGACAGCGATGCGGGCGTCGAGCGGGTCAAGCGCGGCGCCGGCATGATCGTGCATTTTCCTCGCGGCCGCGGCGAAGTGTTCCATGCGGGGAGCTGCGAATGGGTGGCGGCGCTGCTACGGCGGGACGCAATGGTCGAGCGAGTCACCGCCAACGTGCTGCGCCGCTATCTTGGCCGTTGAGCACCGGACGTAGGTGGACCTGCGTCTAACCTTGATCGATCGTTCGAGTAAACGACGGTGCAAGCCGCTTAAGGCCGTCGTGCGGCCGTCCGCATTTCCACTCGATAGCGAAACCAATGGATTCCGCCCGTCAAAACGCGGTGCTTGATCACTTTCAATTTGGCCGCGGCCGTTTGAGTTCTCGGACCTGGAATTTCGAACACAGAAGTGACGTCCGGGCCGCCGTCCACAACCGGAACTATGACTTGGCTGATCTCGTCGATCAGGCCGGCCTTCAACATGGCGCCATTGAACATGCCTCCGCCCTCCAGCATGAGCCGCCGTATTCTCAAGCTCGAGCGAATCTTCATGAGCGCCGACCCTAGATTCAATCGATTTCGGCCGCAGAGCAGGTATGACACCTTGGCGGAGCGAAGATGGGCGAGATAGTCGTTGCTTACCTGTCTGGTTACCAGGAGCACGACATGATCGCCCCCGATCGTGTTCTTTGAAAAGCGCAGAACTCCCTTTGCGTCCGCACCGATCGCAAATCGCCTCGCGTTGGGATCCGCCAGGTAATCCCCGGGCGGCACAGTCTGTTTGACACGTTTAAGCCGGCGGCTCTTCGCGGCGAACTCCTTCATCGTATGAGTTCCGACCAGCCAGGATTGGACTCCAAAGCTTGCGGCGGTTTTCTCGAATAACGAGCCGCCGCTTTGTCCCGAGGGCAAAGAGCCCCATCGATCGACGAGGATTTTCCCGTCGATCGTCGTGCACATGTGACAGATCACGTACGGACGCATTCGCTTCCCGCCAAGCATGGAAACAGCGGATGCTCCGCCGGCCGAACACGTAAGTCAACGACGCGGAACCATGGCTCTGCCCGCCAACGGAGTGAAGGACAAAGCGGTCACGGGCGACATGAGCTACGTTAGTATCCCGTCATGGAACATCCAACCCCGCAATCGCCCGATCGCAAACCCTCCAAGCCCGATGATCCACCGTCGGAAGGCGGCGAGGATGAAGCGAAGAAACCGGCGATCGAATTTGCGGCATCCGCGGCTGCCGCAGTATTCTAATAAGTGTAATCAATCGATTATGCCGATTACCTGGAAATAATCTTAAGGCATACGCGATGCTCGATCTCATTCTTGCCATCGGCCATCACCTGCTCATTTTCATTATTTTCGGCGTCGTGTTCACAGAATTCTGGGTAGTCCGTCCCGGCATCAGCGCGACGACCGTCGCGCGATTGGCGTCCATCGACGCATGGTATGGCGGCGGCGCAGGTGCCGTGGTGATCATCGGCCTTTGCCGTGCGATTTTCGCCGCCAAGGGCTGGGCCTACTATTCGCATAACGCCTTCTTCTGGGCCAAGATCGGAACCTTCGCCGCCATTGGAGTGCTGTCGGTGCCGCCCACCATTGCATTCATTCGCTGGCGCCGGGCGCCGGGTGGTCCCGGCGACGAAGCGATCCGCGCCGTGCGCCGGTATCTACATATGGAACTGGGGCTGTTCATATTGCTCCCGATCTTCGCGGCCGCGATGGCGCGGGGTTACGGAGAGTGGTAGCGGGAGCGTCGAAGATGCGCTCGCGCCTGCAGGGGCAGCAGGTACCAGAACCCGATCAGCAAAGCGACGGCGAGTACCAAGCCGACCAGTCCGATCAAGTGAATACGCTGGGCCGCCGCGGGAAGCTCGGCAAAACTGTTCGTCATCATCACGATCAGCTGAAAGCCACGTAGGGGCGCTGCGGTTGGGCCGTTCGAGGAAGCTGTGTGTTCCAGCGCACAGACGCGGAACGGTCGTGAAACTAAGGTAGGCGGTGCTCCATGAATTTCTGAGAACGAACCGCGCGATCCTTATTGATCAGTGCCGGGCTATGGTCGCCGGCAGGTCTGAATCAAAGTTGTCGGGCAAAGAGCTGGCCCATGGGGTACCGATCTTTCTCGATCAACTCATTGAAACGCTGACCATGGAGCGAGCTTCTGAGCCGGTACGAGGTCGCGTGAGGGCGGACATTCCGCTTCCTTCCGTTTCCGATATTGAATCAATCGGCGCATTGCACGGGCGCGAGCTGCTGGAGCGCGGATATTCACTCGAACAGGTTGTTCGAGATTATGGCGATGTCTGCCAAGCAGTCACGAATCTTGCCGTTGAAACCGGCGCGCCAATCGCAGTCGATGAATTTCGCACCTTCAATCGCTGCCTGGACAACGCCATAGCCGGTGCCGTCAGTGAGTATGCGCATCGGCAAGCTGAGGTCACCGTCGAAGACGGCTTCCAGACGTTGAACTCGAGGCTGGGGCCTTTGGCTCACGAACTGAGAAACTATCTCCATGTTGCGAGCTACGCAGTCAAGGCAATCAAAGCGGGCAATGTCGGTGTGTCCGGTGCGACTGGCGCGGTGCTCGACCGCGCCCTTGTTGGAATGCGCAATCTCATCGATCGCTCACTGGCCGAGGTGAGAGTGACGGCAGGCCTGCCGGCGCGGCTCAAAGCCGTTCGCGTTGCCGATTTCCTGGCGGAAGTCGCATCCACGGCCTCGTTTGATCCTCTGGCGCGGGAATGCCGGTTTACGGTGTCGCCGACGGATCAGGATCTGGAGATAGATGTAGATACCGAAATGCTCGGGGCAGCGGTCGGCAACTTGCTGCAGAATGCGTTCAAGTTTACGAAACGCCACAGCGACGTGCGCCTGTATACGCAAGTCTCCGGAGCCCGGGTTCTCATCGAAGTGGAGGATCATTGCGGCGGGCTGCCTAGCGGCATCCCCGAGAAGCTGTTACTGCCATTCGTTCAAAGCGGCGAAGACAGGTCGGGGCTGGGTTTGGGGCTCGACATCTGTCGGCGCAGCGTCGAGGCGAACAATGGCGTTCTGAGAGTCCGCGATGTGCCGGGGTCCGGATGCATTTTCACCATCGACCTGCCGTTCAGTCAGCCGGTGACGTTCGCCGCCTAGACGCCCGAATCTCGATGCCCAGCGTGCGGCTAAGGCGAATACAGATCGATCTGACGGCTATCCCCGATCACCTGCTCGAAGTTGAGTCCGAGAGCCGCAAGCACCGGCTCGGAAACGGGTCTCATCTGTTTTTGCACATAGTGCTCGCGGTCGAGCGGATGCCGTACATTGTCGATGGGTTCCGGGCCCGCCGTGGTGATGACATAGCTGATCGATCGGCCCAGCGGCTGGATGGACTGGCGGGCAGCGACGACATGCGGCGGCGTCGTCGCCGTGTAGTCGACGGCATCCTTGCGCAAATTCTTGCGGTATACGAGTGCCTCGTCCAGGTCTCCGTTTCTGACCCGCTTCACCACGTCCTCGAGATAGACATCGACGCTTTGCCCGGCGAACAGCCGTTCGTAGAGTTCGCGCTGCACCCGCTTGGCGAGCGCAGTCCAATCGCGGCGCACCACCTCCATGCCGATGAATTCGAGCCGGTCGGCGCCGCCGCCGTAGCGAAGGCCGGCATAGCGTTTACTGGCGCCGCGGTTGCTGTGGCGGACCCGCGGCAGGAATAACTTGAGATATAGCTTGTCGAACTTGAGCGCCAAGCGGCTCGGCACGCGCCAGCGCGAGCCGATATGGCGGGCCAGATCGCCGTTCAGCGCGGCGGCCAATTGGTGTCCGCGTTCGCTAGCCCGATCGGCAGCCTCGGTGTGGCGGGAGCGGACGAAGAGACTGTCGGTATCGCCGTACAGCACCTCATAGCCCGCGCCTTCGAACCATTGCTTCGACCAGAGCAGGATTTCGCGTCCGATGCCCGTGATCGAGTTGGCGAGCGCGGGATTGTAGAAGCGGCAGGCCGGCGTACCGAGCACGCCGTAGAACGAGTTCATCAGAATCTTGATGGCATTGGATGCGACGCCGTCGCCCGCGGCCTTTGCCGCTTCGCGCCGGGGAAAAAGCTCGTCGAGGATTCCCGGCAAGATGGCGGGGTCGCGCCGAAACGCGCCGTTGGGGGTCCGGATCAGGTCGGCGTCCGGCAGGGGGCTCGCGACATAGGACAAGGGATCGATGTTGAAGGTGCGAATGATGCTGGGATACAAACTGGTGAAATCGAATACCCAGACATTGTCGTGCAGGCCGGCGACGGATTCGAGCACGTGCCCGCCCTGCTGAGCGGCATGGCCATCGGCGCCGCCGGAGCGTACCGTCGGTGCGACGATGCCTCGCTTGGTCAATTCGGTGAGATAGAGAAAATCAAACGAGGCGATGCTCGCGGACACCCTGTCCGGGGTCATTCCGGCCAGCTGACTGCGCGCGAACGCCAGCCGCACGAGATTGAGTTTTTCGACGATCTGAAATGCCAGGCGGGCGTCCGTGCGCGCGTACAGCGCGAATGCCGGCAGGTCATGGCGATAGTTATGCGTGATCTCGGCCATGCGGTCGCGCACATCGCCCGCGACCGCCTTGCCCTCGCCGAGGACTTCGCGCGCCACGGCGTCGAGCGAGTATTCGTCCATGCGCACGAAAGCGCCTCGAAGCAAGTCGATGCCGTCGAGCACGATCCGGCCCGGTATATTGGCTTGACCGCTGCCGAAGAAGCCTTCAGCCTTGCGAATGCGGATCGCGCCGGTCTCCCGACCCAGTGAAAAGGCATGGCGGACACGCATGGCGATCCGCTGCAATACGGTGAGATCGAAATCGATGATGTTCCATCCGGTCAGGACGTCGGGATCTAGCTGCCGCACGCGATTGCAGAACGCGTCCAAGGCGGCGTATTCGTCGATGCAGCGGACTGCGTTGTCCGGCATGGGGCGGCCGCTGCCATCGACGATCAGCACCTCGTCGATGCCGGGCGCATAGAGGGAAATCGCCAGCAGGCGCTCGGCTTTGCCGTGAGTCTCGATATCGAAGGACAGCACGGTGGGGTTGATGGTGACGGTCGCGGCGCGCAGCATGGGATTATCGAAGATCAGGCTGATCCCCGTGCCTTGCGTGGTTTCGCCGTCGATTTCGCAGCTTCCTTTGACGGCCCTGTCGATGAGATAGCGGACCGGGAATCGAACATCGGCTTCGAAGGTGTCGATACCGGCGGCTTCCAGGCGATTTCTCACGTCGGGAATATCCGAAGGCGTTTCCTCGGCGAGGGCGCATACCGCCGCGCCGTCAAAAGTCCGCTTGTCGACGGGCCGCGGCGCGGGAATGCGCAGTTCGCGTGCGCGCTCGGCGTCGGCGGCGCGTATGTAGAATTGCGGCCGCTGGCGGTCATCGCGGATGAGGAAGGTACCCCCAGCTTCGAGACGGCCATATAAGTGGATCACGGGCACGCGCAGGCCGCCAGGCCTGGCAACGATGCGATACGTGGCTTGGAGGATGAAACCTCGATGGACGGTCACGCGGCTATTTTGCGCGTTTGGCGCAGCGGGGCTGCATGGATTCCTGATAACATCATAAAAAAGGAGAGCGGGATGAGCGCCACGACAGCCGATGCGACGGGTATTCGAGTCGAAGGCCGATACTTTTACCTTTGGATGGCAATCGGCTTTCTGGTGGTCGCGTTCGGCGGATTTATTCCCACCTATTGGTGGAAGATCGCCGCCGGCAACTTCCACGGACCGGCCATCATTCACGTGCATGGTTTCCTGCTGTTCTCCTGGGTGTGCTTTTATTTGATACAGACGTCGCTCGTCGCCGCCGGCCGCACCATGGATCATCGCAATTGGGGATTGGCCGGCATCGCGTTGTTCAGTTTTGTCCTGTCCTCGATCCTGGCCGGCCAGATGGGGATGCTGAGGGCGGCGGACGCGCGCGGTATGGGCGATGCGGCGCGCCGATTTTCGGCGGTCGCGCTGTGCGCGTGGCCCGTCATGGCCGGGTTTTTTGCCATGGCCATCGCCTATTCGCGCCGGGCGCAGATTCACAAGCGCTGGATGGTGCTCCTGATGACCGGCATGATGACGCCCGCGATAGCACGGGTGTTCCTCACGCTGTTCGCGCCGCCGGGCGCGGCCGACGGGCCGCCGCCGCCGTTCGTATCGATCCCTCCCGCGCTGGCGGCGGATTTGTTCCTGGTAATAGCCATGGTGCGCGATTGGCGGTTGTTGGGGCGGCCGCATCCTGTCTATGTCTACGGCGGACTCATTCTGGTGGCGCAGCAGGTGCTGACGGTTCCGTTCGCCGCGACGGGAGCTTGGATGCACATCGCAACGGCGTTCGAACGGCTGTCGGGATAGCGCTTTTCAGCGCTTCAATTCAATCCGAAGATTCCGCGCCCATGTTCCTCCATGAGCTCGAGTATTCGTCCGCCGCCGCGCGCCACGCAGGTCAGCGGGTCGTCGGCGATGATGACCGGCAATCCGGTCTCCTTCATGATCAATTTGTCGATGTCGCGCAACAGCGCGCCGCCTCCGGTGAGGACGATTCCTCGCTCCGCCACATCGCTGCCGAGTTCCGGCGGCGTTTGCTCGAGCGCCTGCCGGACCGAGCTGACGATGACTTGCAGCGGCTCCTCGAGCGCCTGGAGTATCTCGTTCGAGTTGAGCGTGAAGGCGCGCGGTACGCCCTCGGAAAGGTTTCTTCCCCTGACCGTTATTTCGCGAACCTGTGTTCCCGGGTAGGCTGAACCGATTTCTATCTTGATGCGCTCGGCGGTGGTCTCCCCGATCAAAATGCCGTAATGGCGGCGCACGTACAGGATTATGGCTTCGTCGAACTTGTCGCCGCCCATGCGCACGCTCGCGGCATAAACGATGCCGTTGAGCGACACCACGGCGACTTCGGAGGTGCCGCCGCCGATGTCCAAGACCATGGAGCCTCGTGCCTCCTGCACCGGCAGGCCGGCGCCGACCGCGGCTGCCATGGGTTCGGGCACGATGTCCACCGTGCGCGCTCCGGCTCCCTCGGCGGATTCCTTGATGGCACGGCGTTCGACTTGAGTCGAGCCGAAGGGCACGCAGACGAGCACGCGCGGGCTCGGACTGAAAAAACGGTCGCCGTGCACCTTGCTGATGAAATACTGGAGCATTTTCTCGGTATAGGTGAAATCCGCGATGACGCCGTCCTTCATTGGCCGCACGGTAGTAATGTGGCCGGGCGTACGCCCGAGCATTCTTTTGGCCTCCGCACCCACGGCGACCACCACCTTGCCGCCGCGCCCCGGTTCGTTTTGCACTGCAACGACCGAGGGTTCATCCAGCACGATGCCGCGGGATTTGACGTAGATCAGCGTGTTGGCCGTGCCTAGATCGATCGAGAGATCATTGGAAAAATGGCCGCGGAGGCGTTTGAACATGAGTTGGCGTATTTCTTGAGGTAGGGCGGCCGGAGCGGCCCGCTACGTTTAGCACGTTTTAAACCGCTTTGCGCACGCTTCTATTCACCTATTCACCGCCGCTGAGTTTCGCAATACACGGGTCGGACGCGGCCCACACGCGGACGGGGTCTTCTCCGGCAGCAGCAGCCGACGATAAGCATGCATTGTCAACGGCGACGTCGGAGTACGTCGGCACATTCACTCAAGCGGGGGAAACAGCGTGGCAGCCAAAAAATACAGCAAGGCGAGCGGCAAGAAGGTCGAGAAAGCGATGCACGAGATGAAGGCAGGCACTCTGCGCAGCGGCGGCTCGGGCAAGAAGGTCAAGAGCCGCAAGCAAGCCATTGCGATAGGCCTGTCCGAAGCGCGGGCGGAGGGCAAGAAGGTCCCGCGCAAGAAGGGCACGGCGCGCAAAAAGAAGTCCACGTGACGGATCGGATCCACTCTCGGCGTGACGTATTGCACTTCTCGAGGCAGTCGTCGATGCAAACGAAAAGCCGGCCATGTCCGGCGAATTGAAAGTGTAATCCGGATGTCCAGTCCGGAGTGGATTGGCTGGCTCAGTTCGATCGTGCTGTTGGCCACCATTGGGCGCCAGGTTTATACGCAGTGGAAGACCAAGGCCACGGCGGGAGTGTCTCACTGGCTCTTCATCGGGCAGCTGACCGCGTCCGCGGGTTTTACCCTGTACAGCTATCTGCTGCACAACTGGGTGTTTTTGTCCTCCAATGTGGCGCTGCTGCTGACGGCGGTGATCGGGCAGGTGATTTATTTGCAGAACCGTCGAGCCGCAGGCCGGGCGCGGGCCTAGCCCGCTCGGCGGAAAGTCAGGTTGAGCCAGAGGAATACGGAGTGGCTTGTCCTGCCTGCGATCGAGTGCAGCAGCCACGCCCCCGGTGCGATCGATTCATTCCACGGCGCCGAAGCAGCCCCGAATAGATCGCGGGTGCAGGTTCCTACGGTTGTCCCTTAGCGGCAGTGATCGTCCCGGTCGCCGCAATCGTGCCAGTTATTTTCGTGATAGTAGCGGTGGTGGTCACGATCGTAATAGCCTTCGCGGGGCGCGACGACGCACGCGGACGCGAACATGATCAGACCCAACAAAAAGCCGCCCTTGACGATGGATTTTGAATTCTTCATACGCGCTCCTGAAAGTACGGTCCATAGGGTACCTCTGCCGAGAGCGGGCGCGTCATGGCGATTTTCCGACACTCGATGTGGTAAAGGACTGACACGGACGATGATCCGGTGCGAAATCGTCCGCCAACGACTAGAATCCGTGCAAAGACAAGTAACGGCCTTGCAATGGGGGATAACTTGCAGACACCTGAATCGAATCGCTGGACCTCATCGCGGGCTGTTGCGGTCGGAATGCTCCTGCTTGGCTTGGGCGGCCGCAGCATGGCGGCGGAATCACCGGGCGGCGCGCAATCCGCCGTGGCGGATTCATCGACCTCCGGCGACTCCTCGAGCGATGCGCCGAAAACGCTGCCGCAGGAGAACTTCTTCTCTTCGATCAAACAATCTCTGCGGCAGGGTTACGACCATGAAATCGTCCGCGGGCATTTCGATCTAGGCTCGCCGCCGAATCCGCACCGCTATTATTGCCTGGTCGATACCAAGACGGGGAGTAAAGAACCCAACGGCGTGCTGGGACAACCGGTCCCGCTCCCTGACGGCACCACGGGACTCAAGATCGATTCCGTCTCCCTCTACGGTTGCGACAAGGCGGAAAAGCAAGGAATGCTCGTGACCACCGGGTACCTTTTGAAGACACGCACCGGCGCCGCAATGCCGGCAACGCCGGCAACGCCCGCGTCGCCATCGTCGGCTGCCAATGCCGCGCCATCGCCCCCGGCTCAATCCCCGCCGGCGCCGCCCGCGCCGCCGCAGACGGCAATGCCCCCGCCGCCGCCGATGCAGATGTCGGCGCAGACTCCCAGTCGATCGGAAGTCTCGCCCGACAAGATCGATATCGCGGGCGTGATGCTCGGGATGTCGCTCGATGAGGTTCGCGCGGCTCTCAAGACGAAGAAATTGCGTGAGTACAGCGAATGGACGGAAAGCCTGAGCTATTTGGACCCTGCCAGGGGTTCCATGCGCTCAATCACCGGCGGTCGCTTCGTGAACGTCGTTGCAGCGTGGACGCCCGCGGCGGCCGGGGACAGCCTCGAGGCCGACGGCGAGGTTTATGAGGTCATGTTCACGCCCGTCCCGGGAAAGGAGCGCGCCATGGCCATTGTCCATTCGGTGGGGCACTCAGCGGCCAACGCGCCGCGCGAGGTCGAGCTGGAAGGCGGCCTATTGAAGAAATACGGGGCCGTTCCCGGGTCGAACGGCCTGCCTCAATCACCGACCTGGCGTTTTCAGGCCGGCGGAACCGTAGAAGGCGGCGATGTCTGCAACCGTCGCGGTCTGTTCGGCGGCCTTAAGAATTTGACCGTCGCCAAGACAGCTCAGGAAAATCTCGCCCTGAAAAAGACCCAGGATGAGTTTCGCTTCCAGATCGACCACTGCGGCGTCGCCATCGTGACCGAAGACCATTTCACTGCGAACGCCGGCGCTTTGACCGAGGATCGGCTGGTGACGCGCTACACAGTGACCGCCTACAGTCCCGCGATTGCGCTGGACGGTGCAAAGTCTGCGGCGAAGCTCATCGAGGGGCAGCGGGGCGATCACGGCGAGATATCGCCAAGCAAGAATCGGCCCGCACCGAATCTTTGACCTGCCTGCGGCTTCAACCGCGCGGCACGTCATCGATCCGCCTGAGGCGTTTGCAGGCGGATTGACGCGTTCTGCTTGGCGTATCTGCGCGAGGAGCCAATCATGAATTTTCGTCGTTTTCCGATAGCCGATCTGTGCCGACCGGCCGTCCTTTCCCGGGGCGGACGCGTCCTTGCGGCAGCCCTGATCGGCGGCGCGGCGCTTGCGATTTCCAGCATGGCGGCAGCCGGTTTGGGCGGCGCCACCAAGGAGGTGCAGATCGTCGACCCCTATTTCAACATGGTGGCATACACCATGACCATTCCGGCCGCGTGGAACTTCCAGGGTGCCGTGATGACGGGACCGGGCTGCGATATGGACCAGTCGATGGTCGCCTACCGTGTTTGGAGCGACGATCTACGCTACGGGGTGCAGCGCATGCCGATCGTCGCCTGGTATACGGTCCAGGATCCAAGGACGATGCTGGGGCCGAAGTGCAAAAAAATGCCGGCGCTCACGGCCACCGACTACGGCAACAAGGTCATACCCACCTTGCGTCCCGGCGCCCAGATCGTCAGCGTGAACACCGCTCCGCAGGCGGCGGGGCTCGTCGAGAGCAACAAGCAAATGGAGGCGGTGCTGGCGGCCAACGCCGACAGGCTGCGTCAGCCGCACCCGCGATTCAGTTCCGATGCGCAGCAATTCCGGGTGCAGTACGCCATGGGCAAGGACCCCGAAGAAGAATTTCTCCAGGTCATGGAACAGGTGAGTGAGATGCCCGCGTCAACCATGGTCAGCCGGCCGGGCCAGGTGCTGCGGACCCAATGGACCATGACGCGAAAGACCGAGGCATGGATCGTTGCCGAGCGGGCGCCGAAGGGACAACTGGACGCCGCTGCGCGCCAATTGGAAGTTATTCGGATGTCCTTGAAGGAGAACCCTGAGTGGGACAAGAAAATCGGCGAATGGATTCGGGACCGGGGCAATGCGCAGATCCGTCAATCGTGGGCCATCACCAATGCAAGCCTGAAGGCGAGCGCGCAGCAGCACGATGCGCTGATGGCGCGGGGCCAGGCGTTCAACGACAACATGCGCGCACAGGGCGACCGGCGCAACGCGGAATTCGCGCGGGCGCAGGATGCGAAGTCCCGGCACACGGCGGACGAGGTGGATCACATTCTCGACCAACAGTACTATGTGAATCCGTCGAACGGGCAGAAGAGCACGATCTCGACGACCTATAGCAACAATTGGCAGAATGGAGCGGGGGAACAGGTGCTGACCAACATTCAAGGCTACGATCCGAACGGACAGGTCCAGGGGAATTGGACGCAATTGCAGCCGATTAAGCATTGAAGGCGGCGGCGGCGGCGTTCTCGGCACTGCTGGGCATGTTGTTGCTGGCGGCGGCAAGCGCGGCTGCAAGCGCGGCTGCGGACGAGCCGGCAGCGCCGCCGCCGGCGCAGGACCTGCGAGTCAGGGCGGCATCCGCCGTCGCGGACATTCAAGGTACTGTGCGGGTCGCGGGCCTGCGCGCCGCCGTGACGGTCCGGCGCGACCGCTGGGGCGTGCCTCATATCTACGCGAAAAATCAGCACGATCTTTTCTTCGCGCAAGGGCTGGTGGTTGCGCAAGACCGGCTTTTCCAAATGGAGCTGTGGAAGCGTTCCGGCCAGGGTCGGCTCGCCGAAATCCTGGGTCCTCCCGCAATCGAGCGCGACATCAACGCGCGGCGGCTTCGCTATCGCGGCGACCCCGATGCCGAGTTTGAGAGCTATGCTCCCGATACCCGGCAGATCCTCGAAGCTTTCACCTCCGGCATCAACGCCTACATCGATGCCCTGGACAGGCCGGGTGGGCGCGGGATGCCGATCGAATTTCGGATCGCCGGGTTCAAGCCCGAGCACTGGAAACCCGAAGATTGCTTGAATCGCATGGCCGCTTTTTCCATGACCGGAAACGCCGTCAGCGAACTGGCCCATGCCGAACTTCTGGCGCTCGTGGGCAAGGACGCGGCAACGGCCTTGTTCGGGTTCGATCCGGCGGTGGCGCTCGATCCCGCGCCGGGCGTCGACTGGTCAGGGCTTTCCCCAGGGCTGTTGGACCATGTGGTCAGCAGCGACCGGCGCATCGAATTTCCCACGGCGGCGCTGCAGGAGAGCAACAACTGGACCGTGTCCGGCGCAATCACGGCGAGCGGCAAGCCCCTTCTGGCCAACGATCCGCATCGCGTCATCGCCGAACCGTCGCTTCGCTACATCGTGCATCTGGTCGCGCCCGGTTGGGACGTCATCGGCGCCGGCGAGCCCGGCTTGCCGGGAGTGGCCGCGGGACATAATGCCCATATTGCCTGGGGGTTTACGATTTTCGGGTTGGACCAGCAGGATCTCTATCTCGAGACTCTGGACCCCGCGGATCCGCTGCGCTATGCAACCGCAGACGGTTGGGCGCGCATGAGGGTTTCCACCGAGACGATTCGCGTGCGCGGCGGCGCGCCCGTAGAGGTGCAATTGAAATTCAGCCGGCACGGTCCCGTGCTCTGGGAAGACCGGACGCGTGCGCTCGCGTTGCGCTGGGTGGGCGCGGAGCCTGGGACCGCCGGATATTTGGGATCGCTCTCCTTGGATCGCGCGCGCAATTGGCGGGAATTCGAACAGGCCATGCCACGCTGGAAAGTGCCGTCCGAAAACATCGTGTACGCGGACCGCGACGGCAACATCGGCGAGCACTCGACGGGCTTGGCCCCCTTGCGCAACTGGACCGGCCTGCTGCCCGTTCCGGGTGACGGCGGCTATGAATGGAGCGGATTCCTCCCGAATGCCGAGTTGCCGCACAGCTACAATCCATCCTCCGGATTCCTGGCAACCGCCAATCAGAAAACCATCCCTGAGGATTTCAAATATGCCGTGGGCTTCGAGTGGGGACCGCCCATGCGCTATTTGAGGATCAAGGAGGTCCTCGAATCTGCGCGAAGCAGCGGCAAGAAACTCCGCGTCGAAGACATGGAGGCGTTGCAATCGGATGTGGTGTCGCTTCTTGCGCGCGACTTGCAGGTGCTCTTGAAGAGGGCGATGGCGCAGGCTCCCGACGCGCTGCAAGAGCCGGACCGGTCCGCCGGCCGGTTGCTGCTCGACTGGGACGACGCGCTGCACGCGGAATCTGCCGCTGCGGCGTTGTTCGAGTTTTGGGGCGCGGAACTGCGCCGCGCCGTGACGCCGCGTGTGGTCGCGGCGCAGGCACAGAAGGCGATGGGGATACTCGAGTTGAGCCGGGTGGTCAGCCTCGTATCGCATCCCGACGCCGCTGCTTTCGGCGCCGATCCCGGCCGAGGCCGCGATGCGGTGCTCTTCGATAGTCTGCGCGCGGCGCGGCAGAAGCTCGCGGCGGTGCAAGGACCGGACATGGCTCTCTGGAATTGGGGGAAGCTGCATCAGGCCGCGTTCCGCCACCCGCTCGACGGAGCGCCGGGGGCCGCCGCACTGTTCGATCGCGGACCCGTAGAGCGCTCGGGTGACGGCGACGTCGTGCAGGCGACGGGGTTTACCGAGCCTTCCCTCGCGCAGGACTCGGGCGCAAGCTACCGCGAAATCTTTGATCTCGCCGACTGGGACCGCTCGGTGGCCATCAATGTCCCGGGACAAAGCGGGCAGCCCGGCAGCAAGCACTACGACGACTTGCTGCCGCTCTGGAGCCACGGCCAATACTTCCCGCTCAAATACTCCGCCGCGGCGGTGAATGCCGCGACGGCGGATGTACTCGAACTGCTTCCCTGAAAAACGATCGCCGATCGCGGCGGGCTTCGTGACCGGCTTTTGAAGTCCGGTGAGTTCTACGCGCCCGGGCTGCCCTCGACCTGGATCTGCAGCTTCACTTCCTGCTTGAATCCATACTTGTCGCCGAAGCTGACGCCAAAATCGCTGCGATTGAACGTCGCCGCCGCATCGGCGCCGCAGACCTCTTTCTTGCTCATGGGATTGGGCTTACAGAGGAAGGAAATGATCTTCAGGGTGAGCGGCTTGGTCACTCCATGCATGGTCAGGGTGCCTTCGGCCTCGGCGGGCGAGTCGCCGTTGAACTTGGTGAACTTGCCGATGAAAGTCGCGGTCGGAAATTTCGCCACGTCGAAAATTTCCGGTCCTTTGGCGTGTTCGTCCAATTTCGGCATGCCGAAATCGACGGAGCTCATGTCGACCGTCACGTCGATGGAACCGGACTTGGCAGCCTTGTCGTAGACCACCTTGCCCGAACTCTTGGTGAATTTGCCGCGCCAGACCGACAGACCGCCCATGTGGTCGGCCTCGAAACTCGGATAGGTGTGGGTGGGATCGAGAATGTACGTGACAGGCGCGGCGAACACGCCCGCGCTCGCCAGCGCGGCAATCGACGCCAAAACAATACGCTTCATTGAGGGCTCCTTGGAAACTCTGGGTATACTTTCGAGGTGCCGCTGCCCGGCGATCTCCGGCGCAAATCATAGCCGAAATGAGCACGATTCTAGTTTTTATCTCCGATTTTTCATAGATTGAGGACCCCGCCATGGAATTATTCGCCGCCATTCAGACTCGTTCATCCGCGGGCCGCCTGGCGGAGCCGGGCCCGACTCCGGAGGAGGTCGCGCGCCTGCTGGACGCGGCTGCGCGCGCGCCGGATCACGGCCGCCTCAAGCCGTGGCGTCTCACGGTACTCGACGGCGCCGTCCGCGAGGCCTTTACCGCGGCGGCCGCCGAGGCGAAGCGCGCCCGCCTGCCGGCGATGACCGCCGAGCAGTTTGCCGCGGAGCGCGAGAAGATGAATCGCTCGCCGACCATCATCGTCGTCGGCTGCGCGGTCAATCGCGAGCAGACCAAGATTCCGGAGATCGAGCAGATCGTTGCGGTGGGTGCCGCCGCGCAGAATCTGTTTCTGGCAGCGCACGACCTGGGATACGGCGTCATGTGGAAGACCGGAGTTGCCGCCTACGATGCGGCGGTCAAGAAGACGGTCGGCCTGGAGGCCGATGACCACATCGTGGCCATCATGCATGTGGGTGCGAGGCTGAAGTAGCGGGCGGCGCGGCAAAGGAATGGCTGCGCAGAGAAACGGCTTTCACCAGAGCCCAGACCCGAAGCCCCGGTGCGAGGAGCAGTTCCCGCGTGGCTGCCTTGGTCACTCGAGCAAGGATCAGCGTGCCGCCGACGTCGATCGATATCAAGTCGGAATCATCGCCGTCGCTGGAAACGGCGGTAACCACTCCGGCCAGGCTGTTGCGCACGCTCAGGTGCTGCGGAGCCTCCGTGGCCACGATGAGGTCGCGGGCCAGTAGTTGAACCCGGAGTTTCGCGCCCACCGTGGCCGGCAGGGCTTGCACCTTGAGTTCGCCGGATCCGACTTTGACCCGCATCAGCGCGCTCGAGGAATCGATTCCCAGCACCGTGCCATCGACCACGGCACCCACCGCATCGGTGCCGATGATGGAGCGCAGGCCTTTATTCAAGCTCATGCCGGCGACGTCGCCCCCGGCCGTGGTCTTGCCCGATTCCATCAGTACGATATAGCTCGCGAGCCTCAATACTTCATCGAAGTTATGGCTGACATAGACCATGGGGATCGCCAATTGATCGCGCAGTGTTTCCAGATACGGCAGCACCTCTTCGCGCCGCGCCGCGTCGAGCGACGCCAGAGGTTCGTCCAACAGCAGCAAGCGCGGCTGGGACAGCAGTGCGCGGCCCATGGCCACGCGCTGACGCTCTCCGCCCGACAATTGGTGAGTCCGCCGATTCATCAGCGAACCCAGGTCGAGCAGATCGGCCACCGCATCGAGGCTCACGTAGGGCGGTACTCCCGCGCGCCGCTCTCCGTATCGCAGATTCGCGGCGACGCGCAAGTGCGGAAACAGGCGGGCATCTTGAAATACATAGCCGATGCGGCGGCGCTCCGGCGGTAAGCACCGGCCTGAATCCGTGTCGAGCAGTACATCGCCATCGAGCGCGACGTGTCCGGAGTCGGCGTCGAGAAGGCCGGCGATGATGTTGACCAATGTGCTCTTGCCGCAGCCGGAGCGGCCGAACAAAGCCACGACGCCGGGCGTCGGCATCTCGAATCCCGCATCCAGCGCGAAAGAACCGCGAGTTTTTTTGACGGCGACCTTGAGCATCATCGACCCAGCATTCGCCGCACGCGCTG
>Ga0182013_10001588_pt1 | contig 30854 bp, 25 predicted proteins | sample 612S2MmetaG_FD_120487 | JGI IMG/M metagenome (GOLD analysis project Ga0182013, IMG submission 120487) | Permafrost microbial communities from Stordalen Mire, Sweden - 612S2M metaG | ecosystem: Environmental > Terrestrial > Soil > Wetlands > Permafrost | place: Sweden: Stordalen | collected... | reverse complement strand
TATCGCGCCGCACCGAGCAGCAGGCGGCCACGCTGGAGCAGACCGCCGCGGCGATGGACGAGATCACCGCCACGGTGAAGAAAACCGCCGAGGGCGCGGCCCAGGCCAACACGGTCGTGGCCCAGGCCAAGACGGATGCCGAAAAGGGCGGGTCGGTGGTTCGCGAAGCCATTTCGGCCATGGACCAGATCGAGCAATCCTCGCACAAGATCGGTCAGATCATCGGGGTGATCGACGAAATCGCCTTCCAGACCAACCTGTTGGCCTTGAACGCGGGGGTCGAAGCGGCCCGCGCCGGCGATGCGGGTCGAGGCTTCGCGGTGGTGGCCTCCGAAGTGCGCGCCCTGGCTCAGCGCTCGGCCGAAGCCGCCAAGGAGATCAAGGCCCTTATTTCAGCCTCCTCCCAGCAGGTGAAGCAGGGCGTGGATCTGGTGGGCCAGACCGGTGGGGCTCTGGACCGGATCATCTCCGGGGTGGGCGAAATCAAAGGCCTCGTGTCGGACATCGCCGCCTCGGCCCAGGAGCAGGCGACCGGCCTGTCGCAGGTCAATACCGCCATCAACCATATGGATCAGACGACCCAGCAGAACGCGGCCATGGTGGAGCAATCCACCGCCGCCAGCCACGGGCTGGCGCAGGAGGCCGAGGAGCTGGTCCGTATGATGGGCCGCTTCCACACCGGCGCGGAAGCTGTTCATGCGCCGCAGACCGCCCGTGCGGCCCCCGCAGCGAAGGCGCCTATGCGCTCGCGCCATTCGGCGCCTGCGCTCAGAACCACCACCTCCGCCCGGTTGGCCGAACCCCAGGATGTCTGGGATGAATTCTAAGCGAGAACCCATTTGAACGAAGAAGCCCTGATGGAAACACCGCTCTTCCCCCTGCCGCCCGTGATCAATACGGCCTCCGTGACTGCCTTGCGTGGTCAATTGGTCGAGCGGCGAGGCGCGCCGCTGGAGCTCGACGCCTCCGAGGTGCAGCGCATTGGCGGCCTCGGCCTTCAGATTCTGCTGTCGGCGGCCCGGGCCTGGGCTGCGGACGGCCAGCACTTCGCCATCACCAAACCTTCGTCTGCTTTCACTGAAATGCTGCGCCTTACCGGTGCAGCCAACCTGCCGGAGCTCGGCCTATGAGTCTGACCGTTTTGACGATCGATGATTCCCGGACCATGCGCGACATGCTGATGCTCGCCCTTCAGGGGGCGGGTTTCAATGTTGTGCAAGCGGTTGACGGCTTGCACGGCTTGGAAGTGCTCGCCGAAAGCGATCCGCAAGTCATCATAACCGACATCAACATGCCTCGTATGGATGGCTTCGGCTTCATCGAGGGCGTGCGGCGCAGCGAGCGCCATCGGGGCCTGCCAATTCTGGTCCTGACCACCGAAAGCGATCCGGCCAAGAAGGATCGGGCTCGCCAGGCCGGCGCCACGGGGTGGATCGTAAAGCCGTTCAGTCCGGACAAGCTGGTCGAGGCTATCCGCCGCGTGGCCGCTTAGGAGCCCCTGCCTTGGACCCGATGGAGCAGATCAAGGCGACCTTCTTCCAGGAATGCCAGGAACTTCTGGCGGACCTGGAGGCCGGACTCATGGCCTTGGAAACGGGCGATAACGACCCGGAAATCGTGAATGCCGTGTTCCGGGCGGTCCATTCCATCAAGGGCGGCGCCGGCGCGTTCGGCCTGGAGGAGCTTGTCAGCTTCGCCCACGTGTTCGAAACGGCGCTGGATGAAATGCGCGCCGGCCGACTGGCCATGAGCACGCCAGCGGTCAAGCTTATGCTGCGCGCTTCGGACATGCTGTCCGACCACGTTTCGGCGGCCCAAGGTCAGACCCCGGCGGACGAGCAGCGCTCCAGCGCCCTAATGGCCGAGCTCGCCGCGCTCACGCAGGACGGGTCCGCGTCCGCAGCAGCGGAGCCTCCTCCCGCTTTCATAGCGGTTCCCAGCGCCGCGTCGCCCGGACTGGATTCCGACGAGCCGGTCCCCGACGAGATCGGCTTTGTCCCCCTGCGCGTGAACCTGGATCCGCCGCCCGCCAGCGGTTGGCGCATCTGCTTTACCCCGGCGTCAGACCTCTATGCCAAGGCCAACGATGTCACGCCCTTGGTGCGCGAGCTGGAGCGGCTGGGGCCGTGCGCCGTGCATTTGAACGCGGAAGGCTTGCCGGATCTGGACGTAATGGATCCGGAAGCGGCATATTTGAACTGGACCATCGATCTGAGCGCCGATTGTTCGAGAGACGCCGTTCAGGCGGCCTTCGAATTTGTGGACGGCGACTGCGACCTGACCATAGAGGCTCTGGTTCCGGTGTCCCAAGCGCCGCCGGCGATGGACCTGGAATCCGTTCTGGCCCAGGCGCGCATGCCGTCGCCGCCGCCTTCCGACGGCGAAATCCAGGCGATTATCGATCAGGTCGTCCCGTCGGTTCAGGTTCACATGGACCAGACGAAGGCGGGCGCCAGCTCTGTCTCCAGCGACCATCCACAAGGCGACGCCGCGCCCGATGCGGCCCGTTCGGGTCAGCCGAGCGGGCCTCAGGCGACCATCCGTGTCGATCTGGATCGTGTCGACCGCCTGATCGATCTGGTCGGCGAATTGGTGATCAACCAGGCCATGCTGGCCCAGCGCGTGGCCGAGTCCGGCTTCGCGCGGTCGTCCACGGTTATGGTCGGCCTAGACGACCTGGAGCAGCTTACCCGGGAGATCCAGGATAGCGTGATGGCCATCCGCGCCCAGCCGGTGAAGTCTGTCTTCCAGCGCATTCCCCGCCTGGTGCGCGAAATCGCCCTGTCCACCGGAAAGAGGGTGCGGCTGGTGACCGAAGGTGAGGGCACCGAAGTCGACAAGACCGTGATTGAGCGCCTGAGCGATCCCATCACCCATATGATCCGCAACGCCGTGGACCACGGCCTGGAAACGCCCGCAGAGCGCGTGGCGGCGGGCAAGCCGGAAGAAGGCGTCATCCGCCTGGCGGCCCTGCACCGTTCGGGGCGGATCGTCATCGAGGTGTCGGACGACGGCAAGGGCATCAACCGCCCGCGCGTGCGCCAGATCGCCATCGACAAGGGTCTCATCGACCCCGACGCCCAGCTCACCGACGACGAGATCGACAATCTGCTGTTCCTGCCGGGTTTCTCGACCGCTTCGACCATTTCGAACATCTCCGGCCGAGGCGTGGGCATGGATGTGGTCAAACGCTCCCTGCAAGCGTTGGGCGGGCGCATCGCCATCGCCTCTACGCCGGGCCAGGGCTCCACCTTCACCATGAGCCTGCCCCTGACGCTCGCCGTGCTCGATGGCATGGTGGTGACCGTGGGCGATCAGACTCTCGTGGCCCCGTTGACCTCGATCATAGAGACCCTGCAGCCCAAACCTTCGGACGTGCGCCTGCTCGGCCCGCAAAGCCGCGTTCTGGCGGTTCGCGACACCTATGCGCCTCTCATTGACGTTGGCGCCGTGCTTGGCTGGCGAGAGCAGGCCGCCAACCCCGCCGAAGGGGTATGCATACTGGTGGAAAACGAAGCGGGCGGCCGCGCCGCTCTGCTGGTCGATACCATTCAAGGTCAACGCCAGGTGGTCATCAAGAGCCTGGAGGCCAACTTCCAGGACGTTCCAGGCATAGCCGCCGCCACCATTCTGGGCGATGGACGCGTCGCCCTCATCATTGATGTCGACGCCGTAATCGCCCTGCGCGGCAAGTCACCGGCGTCCCCCACATTTGCCCTTGCGAGCTAGGTCATGATCCCCACCAAGACGCCCGTCAGCGAAGAGTCCTCCCGCGAACTGGTCTCCTTCAGAGCCGGAGACCAGGAATACTGCGTGGACATCATGGCCGTGCGGGAGATCCGCGGCTGGACCCCGGCCACGCCCCTGCCGCAGACGCCCAGCTATGTGTGCGGCGTCATCAATCTTCGCGGCGCGGTGCTGCCGATCGTGGATTTCAACAACCGCCTGGGCCGTCCGCCCGCCGAACCCTCGGCCCGCCACGTGATTATCGTGACCCACATCGGCTCGCGGCTGGTCGGTCTTCTGGTCGATGCGGTGTCCGATATTCTGACGGTCACCAGCGACATGGTGCAACCCACCCCGGATGTAGCCTGCGATACGGTGAGGGCCTTTGTGCGCGGGATCCTGGCCATTGACGGCCGCATGATCAGCCTCGTGGCTCTGGACCGGATTCTGCCCGACATCGAGGCAGAGGCTGCATGACCCCTGCCGCAATTCCCCATGCGTCGTCCGTAGGCGACGCCAGCCTTCTTCTGAACGAGCGGGATTTTAAGCGGATTGCCGCGGTGCTTTTTGAGGATTCCGGCATTCATCTGCCGGAAGGCAAGAGCAGCCTGGTCTATTCGCGCCTGGCGCGGCGTCTGCGCGTGCTCGGCCTGGAGAGCTTCCACGACTATTGCAATCTGGTTTGCAGCGAGGACGGCGCAGACGAGCGCCAGGCCATGTTGTCGGCCCTGACCACCAACGTCACCCGTTTCTTCCGCGAGAGCCATCACTTCGTCGATCTGGCCAAACAGATCCGCACACGCTGGATCAACCCGATCAAGGCCGGCGGACGCCTTAGAATCTGGTCGGCCGGATGTTCGTCCGGCGAGGAGCCTTACTCGATCGCGCTCACGGTGTTGTCGCAACTTCCAGACGCCGAGCGCTACGACGTGCGCATCTTGGCCACGGATATCGACGAGCGCATCCTGGATAAGGCCAAGGCGGGGCTTTATTCGGCGGATGCCGTTGAGCCGATCCCGGCGGAGATGCGTAATCGCTGGGTGGAGAAACTCCCCGGCGGCGATTTCTCTGTGGGCGCGGAGGCGCGCAACCTGGTCAGTTTCCGCCCGCTCAACCTGATGGCCGATTGGCCGATGAAAGGGCGTTTCAACGCGATCTTCTGCCGCAACGTGGCCATCTATTTCGATCAGCCGACCCAGGACCGGCTGTGGTCCCGCTATGCGCCTTTGCTTACGCCCGACGGCCGGCTGTACATCGGCCATTCCGAGCGGGTCGGCAGCAAACAATTTCAGAGCGACGGCCTGACGTCCTACCGTCTCGCGGGAGAGGTGGAATGAGCAAGGTCAAGGTGCTGGTGGTCGACGATTCCCCAACCATGCGTGGTCTGATCACCATGGCTCTGCGTCGTGATCCCGATATTGATGTGGTCGGCGCCGCGGCCGATCCCATTGAGGCCCGGGCGGCGATCAAGGCGCTCAATCCTGACGTCATCACCCTGGACGTCGAGATGCCGGGCATGAACGGCATCGAGTTTCTCGAAAAGCTGATGCGCCTGCGGCCCACGCCGGTGGTCATGGTGTCCACCCTTACCTACAAGGGCGCGGCGATTACGCTGGAAGCCCTGGCCCTCGGGGCGATCGATTGCGTTGGAAAGCCCGCCGCCGGCGATTGGGAAGAGGGGTTCGGCGAACTCGCGGCCAAGGTGAAGGCGGCGTCCGGGGCTCGGATACGGTCGAGCCAGGGAACCCCCGCAAGCCCCGTGCGCACCAATTTCCGTAGCAACGGCATGCTGTTGGCGGTGGGCGCCTCGACCGGAGGCGTAGAGGCTCTCCTGACCCTGCTCAGCAGCTTTCCCGCGAACTGCCCCCCGACGGTGATCACTCAACATATGCCAGCTAATTTCACGCGCAGCTTTGCCGAGCGCCTGAACCGCGTCTGTCAGCCGCAGGTGACCGAAGCCTACGACGGCGCTCCGATCGAACCTGGACGAATCTATATCGCACCCGGCGGGGTCGCCCATCTGACGCTCGGGGGGCGGGATGGTAAGACCTGCAAGCTGATCGAGCAGGCGCCGGTCAGTGGACATCGGCCCTCGGTCGATGTGATGTTCAAGTCGGTCGCTGTGACGCACCAAAGTCATGCCGTCGGCCTTATCCTGACGGGCATGGGCAAGGACGGCGCCGAAGTGCTGTTGGCCATGCGCAAGGCCGGCGCCCGCACCTTCGGGCAAGACGAGTCCAGTTGCGTTGTTTACGGCATGCCCAGGGCCGCTCATGCGATTGGGGCGGTCGAGAAAGAGGCCACGATTGAAGCCCTAGCGGGCCTTGCGTTGGACGCCTGCGAAGCTGGAGCGAGAATCGCCCAATGACTACAGCCGCTTCCATAACAACCCTGGTTGTCGACGATCAGCTGACCATGCGATCGTTGATCCGCGCCTCTCTGCAACAGATCGGCATGACCGACGTGCGTGAAGCGGTCGACGGCGAACAGGGCCTGCGCGAACTGGCCGCACGGCCAGCGCATCTGGTGATATCCGACTTCAACATGCCTAAGCTTGATGGTTTGGGCCTGCTGAGGGCTGTCCGAGCCTTTCCGCCGACCAAAAACACCGCCTTTATCATGCTGACCGGACGAGCGGACCTCGATCTGGTGGCGCGCGCTCGGCAGTTCGGCGTCAACAACTATCTCGTCAAACCTTTCACGACGCAGGCTCTGAAGTCGAAAATAGAAGATGTGTTCGGGAAGCTGCAATGAACGCTGCGCCCGTTAAACATCATATTATCCAGGGCGAATACCTGGTGTTGGATGACGAGAACGCCGTTATCTCCACGATTCTAGGATCGTGTGTGTCGGCTTGCATGCACGATCCTGGCCTGGGGCTTGGCGGCATGAATCACTTTCTTCTGCCCGGCGAAGGCGGACGCGAGGGACTGCAATACGGCGCCTACGCCATGGAATTGCTCATCAACGGCATGCTGTCGCGCGGCGCGCGGCGCGACCGGCTGCAGGCCAAGCTGTTCGGCGGCGGGCGTTTGCTGCGTGGCTTGACGGATATTGGTCGTAAGAACGGGGAATTCGCCGAACGTTTCCTGAAGGACGAAGGCATTCCCTGCCTCGGCTCAAGCCTGGGGGGCGATCACGCCCGGCGCATCATTTTCTCTCCGGCTTCGGGGCGCGTCCGTCAGCAGAAGCTGGTCGACATCGACCAAAACCGCGTGTTCGAATCCGAAAGCAAACCCAAACGCCCCAACGTCTCCTCGGGCGATATCGAGCTGTTCGGAGGGTGAATATGTCGAGCGCCACGGCCATGTATATGCCCCTATCGGATCTTCTCTCCCAGATCGGTTCGGAATTCTCCATCCTGGCCGAAGAGCTCGAACAGCTCCAGGACTCCATCTCCGATCTGCTGTTGGCGGCGACGGCCGATCACGCTGTGCTGGAGCAGGCCCAGTCGCTCGATCGCGTTCAGCAGCATGCCGCCCAGCTTGCCAAGGTCATGCTGCGGGCGGCTGTGCAGATTCCGTCGGATCAGGAAGTCAAGATGAACGCCGTGCTGGACGGCGTCTCGCTTTCGGCCTTGGCCCGCCGTCTTTCGGGCCTGAACTGCGAGCGGGCGGTCAGCGGCGAGATCGAACTCCTATGACGCCATCATGAGCATCGATGTTAACTCGAGGGCGCGCTTCAACCTCAAGGATGCGAACATCCTGCTGTTGGAGCGCGGGATCATGGATATGGAAATCCTGGTCCACATCCTGGTGGGGATCGGAGCCAGGAATCTCACCAAGTGCGAAAAGATCGAGGAGGCTAAGACCCAAGTAGGCAAGGTCAATTTCGATCTAGCCATCGTGAATGCCGTCCTGGGGCCTGAGGACGGGTACGACTTTGTGTCGTCGGTCCGGCGCGACGCGCCCGAGCCCAACAAATTCATGCCCATCATCGTGGTGTCTGGCCACACCCGCGCGCCCCACGTCGTCAAGGCCCGCGACTGCGGCGCTCACTTCATCGTGGCCAAGCCGCTGACGCCGATCATCCTGATCGAACGCATTTTCTGGGTCGCTCACGCGGGGCGCAGCTTTGTGACGACAGACAAGTATGTGGGCCCGAACCGTCGCTTCAGGTTCGACGGACCGCCCACGGGAGAGGTCGGTCGCCGTTACGACGACTTGAAGGAAGATCTGGGCGCCGCGATCGAGCCGAATATGTCCCAAGATCAAATCGATGCCTTGATGCTGCCGAGAAAGGTAAACTTGTGAGCGCCGCCGTCTTTCACTTTCCAGAATACAAGCTGACGAAGCTGCTCCGTAAGCCCGGCGGCAAGACGGTGGCCAATGCTGTCGCCGAAGCCCAAAAAGGCTTGGGGCTCTTGGCCGGGGATTGCCTGGCGGAGGTGGACAAAATTATAGGCGAGCTCGACCCGGCTTGCGCAGCGCTTGGCGCTTCGCCCACCCGCGAACAGCTCCTGGCGCTCTATGAGATTGCGGTCCGCTTGGTAGGCCTGTCCAGCGTCGCTGGACTGGTGGAGCTGGACCGCGTCGCTTACAGCCTGTGCGACCTGGTCGACCGAATGATCGTGAGCGAGCGTGCGGCGTTGGAACCTATCATGGTCCATGTTGGCGCCATCAATCTCCTGCGCCAACGGCGCGAACAGCTTTCGGAGGAGGCGTTGGGCCAGATCGCCGCAGGCCTGCGCAAGGTCCGCGACAAATATGCTGGCGGGGACACTCCGCCAGCCAAAGACATCGGAACCTGACGCGCCGTCGCACCCGGTCGGCGGGCGTTGTAAGAGGTAGCTCACCCGCGGGCGGGCGATCTCCTCGCAGGCGCTGACAAAGGTTCCGAAAGCACCATCTTGCACGCGCTTCCCACTATCCTAGGCCTGCTCCTCGGCTCGGCGGTCTTGATCTATGTCGCCTGCGAGTTCTTCGTGAACGGCGTTGAATGGGTCGGGCGGCGCCTCGCCGTCGGCCAGAAGGCCACGGGCACCGTCCTCGCGGCGTTCGGCACAGCCCTGCCGGAGAGTGTCGTCACCTTCGTCGCTGTAACCTTTCCGCGCACCGCAGGCGACAAGGATATCGGCATCGGGGCGGCGATGGGCGGCCCGTTGGTGCTCGGCACAATCGCCTATGCCGTTGTCGGTGTGACTTTATGGATATGTAAGCGCCGGCTTCCAGAGGGCCAGGCGCGGCGCAGCCTCTACAACGGCCTCAGCCGGGACCAAGCCTGGTTCATCGCGATCTCGATCGTCAAACTCGCCGTCGGGGTCATGGCCTTCGCGTTCAAGCCATGGCTCGGCGTGCTGTTCCTCGCTGCTTACGGGGCCTACGCCTGGAAGGAAATGGGCGGCGAACAGGAGCTCGATGACGAGGTGCTGGAGCCGCTGAAGCTTGCGCCTAGGGCCGACGTTCCGCCGGTCTGGGCGGCGATCCTACAGACGGTGGCGGCTATGGCCGTCATCTTTGTCGCCTGTCGCTTTTTCGTGGGCCAGCTCGATGCGCTTGGTCCCTACCTGGGCCTGAAGCCGCAGCTCCTTTCGCTGCTGATCAGTCCCATCGCCACCGAACTGCCGGAGACGCTGAACGCCGTCATCTGGATAAGGCAGGGCAAGGTGCGCCTGGCGCTGGCCAACATCTCGGGCGCCATGATGATTCAGGCGACCGTGCCGACCGCCTTTGGCCTTTTCTCGACGCCCTGGATGCTCGACCCCGCACTGGTCGTGGCCGGCGCCATCACGCTTATGTCGGTCGGCGCACTGTTCTTCGCGTTCTGGCGCGGCTGGATCACGCGAGCCTATCTGACGTTGATGTCGCTGTTCTACGTCGCATTTGCGGCTCTGTTGGTCGGGATGCATTTGTGAGGACGCTAGCCTGCTTGGGGCGGGTTTTCGCACGGCCTGGGGTGCGACGCCGTGCGGCGGAAGCCGCGGCGGTGGTCCTCGGCGCAGCGCTCCTGCTCGGGGTCGTCGTCGCCGACGGCCGGCCCGTGGTGTTTGCCGACACCAATATCTACACCTGGATGGGGCATATGCAGCTCCGTCCCCTCCGCTACGCCCTCGGACCGCTGATCGGAGGGCCTACCTCAGAAGCAACCGATCCGGACCTGACCGACGAGCCCCCAGCCAATATGCGCCTTCGGCACACGGAAATGGCCGCCCGCTCGCCGTGGTTCGGGCTGCTGCTGGTGCTTGTTACGGATCTCGGCGGCCTATGGCTTTACGCGGCGCTGCAGAGCCTGGCGGCCAGCTATGCGGTGCGCGCCTTGTGGCGCGCCACGGTCGGCGGCGGCGCCTGGGAGCATCTGGGCGTGATGGCCCTGCTAGCCGTGGGGACCACCCTGCCGTTCTTCGCGGGATTCGCCATGCCCGATCTATGGGCCGGGGTGGGGCTGGCCGCGCTGGCGACCTTGCTGTTCGCGCCGGATCGCCTCAGCCGCATCAGCAAAGGGGCGCTGTTCGGACTGGTCGCCGCCGCCATGGTCTTTCATCGCAGCAACGCCCTGGCGGCCATTCCGGCCGCTGTGCTTGCCGTTCTCGTCGCCCGCGGACTGTGGAGGGTTCCTTGGCGACGCATGGCGCCGGGGCTCGGGATGTTCGCCGCCGCCGTTCTAGCGGCCGTGGCGTTGCAAAGCGGGTACGAAGCCGCCGTCAAGCTGGCCACGGGCGACACCCTGCGCTCGCCGCCCTTCCTGGACGCCCGGATCTTGGCCGACGGTCCGGGGCGGAACTATTTGCGCAAGTCGTGCGCCCAGGGCGCGGACTGGGCCCTGTGCCGGTTCAAGGACCTCCCGCTCGACAACTCCCAGGACATCCTATGGTCGGGCGATCCGGCCAAGGGCGTGTTCGGCCGGGCGGGCGCGCAGGAGCGCATCCGCATAGACCGGGAGCAGATGCGCTTCGTATTGTCAGCCATCGCCGCCGATCCGCTCGGTTCGGCGCGGGCCGCCTTGCGCAACCTGGGGAAGACGCTGATCAGCGTGAACCTCGAGGATCCCCTGCGGGACCCCCATTTCTACCTGACCGATCCCGACTGGAGCGACACCTACATCGCCGACTTCGTGCATGACATGGGCCCGTGCGATCCGAATGAGCGCGGATGCAAGCCGCGGTTCGAGATCGCGCCGATGGCGGTGTCGCACGGGACCGTATGCATTCTGGCCCTGGTCGCCCTGGGCTTGATGCTTGCCCGCAAGTCGACGCGGGCCCTGGTGCTGAACGACCGCCTGGGTCCGATCCTGTTGTTCCTGATCGCCGTCCTGGTGTTCAACGCGGCGGTCACCGGGGTCCTTTCAGGTCCCTTTGCCCGCTATCAGGCGCGCATCGCCTGGCTCCCGCTGTTCGCCGCGCTGTTGGCGGCGAAGGCTACGCGAGGCCGGACGCCATTATTGGCGCCAGGATCCGAGCGGCGGACTGGGCGTGGGCGTCCGCCGGCGGTTCCATAGCGCCGAGCAGGCCAACCGCCGCCAGGACCAGCAGGCCCAGGCCCAACTCCACAGCGGCCTGCAGGCGCAGGCGGTCCAGCCACAGACGCTGATCGGCGGCCCTCACACGGGCCAGCGCCGGACTGATCCACAGGCGATTGGACAGGGCCATGGCGCCCATGCCGGCGAACAGGACGAGCTTCGCCAGCAGGGTGAAGCCATAGGGCGTGGAGACCAACGCCTGGACATGGCCCAGCAGCAGCCATGCCTTGAACACGCCGGTCAGGACGATGATGGCCACCGCGCCGTAGCCGACGCCGGAGAACCGGGCCAGTACGCCGGCTGGATCGTGGCCCAGCCTTTGCGCTGCTATGACCAGGCCCAGCAGGCCGCCGATCCACCAGCCCGCGGCAAGCAGGTGCAAGCCGTCAGCGGCGACGCTCGCGACGCCCAGGGCGCCGGTGGGCGAGCGCGAATGCCCGGTCAGGGACACGCTCGCCAGAAGCACACCGGACAAGACAGCTATCGCCGGATCCGGCCCTGCTTTGGCGCGGGTTCGCAGGGCGACGATGATCAGGCAAAGGACCAGCCGCGCGACCCACACCCGCCCGAATTCGGTGTCGCCGATCACGCTTGAGAGCAGGTTCACGTCCCAGGCCGAGGCCAAGGCGCCGCCGATGTTGGCCGCCGCGCCCAACAAGGCCAGGACGCCGCTGATGAGGGCCGCGATGGCGCACAGGGTGATCGAGCGCCCGAAGCCCAGGGCCGGGTCGGGCGGCCTGAACGCATAGAATGGAAAGACGGCGAGCCCGAACAGAAGGGCGATGGCGGCGAAATGGGCGAACCGCGTCGCCGCCAGAATCTCCAGCATCTATTTCACGGTGAAGCTGAAGGTTCCTGTCGTGCGATGCCCGTCGTCGGAGGCCACGGCGTGCCAGGCGACCCTATAGACGCCCGCCTTGGGCGGTGACCGAAGCGTGACCGCCAGATGCTTCGCGTTATGCGGGTCGAGCATGGCGGACGCCGGCAAGGTCGCGCCCGACGTGTCGGTGACCGCAACGCCAGAAAGCTTGCCGGCAATGTCTTCGCTGAAGGTGAGATCGATCTTGCCGGGGGCATCCGCCGGCTGCGTGAACCCGACAAGCTTGGCGTGGGCCATGGCCGACGCGCCGAAGGCTGCGGCCAACGCCACGGCCAGACCAATCCGATGGGCTGCCTTCATGGTTCAACTTCCCTTCAACTCGCTACGGACAGCTACGGGAACACGATACCCAATCCCTCAACGCTTGGAAGTCCGGTTACCAATGAACCCAATAGGCTTCGCCAAGGCGGTGCTGACCCCGGGGCTGTCGCTGGGGTTTGGTCGTCGGGTCGTGGCGGAGTCCTCAGCCGATGGTCCGGCCGGTCGCGAATGGCCCAGGCTAATGCTGGGCGGCGCGCGCCTCGCGCATGGCCGCGAGAATGGCCCGGCAGCGCGGGCTTGACCAAAGGTCGGGCAGGGGCATGGACAGGCGTCGGCGCCAATTGGGCCGCTCGCGGTCCGTGCCGGGCAGGTTCACGCCTGCGCGCTCGCCCGCCAAATCCTCGATCTGAGCCAGGACCAGGCGGCTCGGCGACGACGCCACATAGGCATGGAGGGCGCCGGCCAGGGCGTCGCTCATCGGGGCCTGGGCCGACCACTCGCCCAGTCCGGCCTCGAGCAGGGCTTGCAGCAGGGCCCCTTTGTCGGATTCGCGCGCCTCCATGGCGGCGGCCATGTCATCCGGCGTCAAATGGCCCAGCGCCTCGCGCTCGTCCAGATCCACGCCGGACCACCAGCCCTCCAGCGGCGGCAGATCGTGGGTGCAGACGCAGGCCAGCGCCTGGACGGGATAACGGTCGGGCGCCTTGAAAGCCGCGCCTTCCCGCTCGAACGGCAGCACCCGATAGCTATAGACGCCGGTCCGCTCCAGGGCGGGACGCAAGCCGTCGGACGCCGTGCCCAGGTCTTCGCCCACCACCAGGCATCGGCCGCGCGCGCTTTCCAGGGCCAGAACCCCCAGCAGGTCCTCCAGTGGATAGCGCACATACGCCCCCTCGGCAGCCGAGGCGCCTTGCGGAACCCAGAACAGGCGCGCCAGGCCCAGCACATGGTCGATGCGCAGGGCGCCGGCGTGCCGCATGTTGCTGCGCAGGAGGGCGGCGAAGCTGTCGTAGGCCGATTGAGCCCAGAGATGCGGATTGGGCGGCGGCATGCCCCACACTTGCCCCTGGGGGCCCAGGGGGTCCGGCGGCGCCCCGATGGAGGCTCCCGGCGCGAACTGTTCCGCGTCGGCCCAGACCTCGGCGCCGTCCGGCGCGGCGCCCACCGCAAGGTCGCGGTACAGGCCCAGGCCCGGCGCCTGGGCGGCGGCCTGCGCAAGCTGGCTGTCCGCCAGCCACTGCAGGTACTGGTGGAAGCGCACGCGCCGACGGTTTTGGCGGATGAAGGTGGTCACGGCCCGGCTGTGAGCTTGGGCCAGTCCGCCGGGCCAGTTGCGCCAAGGACTGGGATGGGTCTCGCCAATGGCCTGGAAGGCGGCGAAGCGTTCCAACGCGGCCCCGCCTTGGGCGAGAAACGCCTCGAAGGAGTCCAGCTTGTCGCCTCGGCGTTCGAAAGCCTCGAACGCGCCCTCAAGGCGCTCGATCTTGTGCGCCCAGACGCGCGGATAATCCACCAGCGCGCCGTCATCGCGGCCTACTGGCGAGGCGCCGTCCAAACCCGTCACGTCGATATAGATCGGGTCCAGGAACCGCCGATCGGAGGGGTAGTAGGGGCTGGCCCGCGAACGGTCCTGGGGAAACAGGGCGTGGAAGGGATTGGCGCCGATCAGCCCGAGGCCCTGGCTGGCCGCCTCCTGTCCGAGCTGGGCCAAGGCGCCGAAATCGCCCATGCCGCGCGCGCCCTCGCGGGTTCGCAGGGAGTAGAGCTGGACCGACAGACCGAGCAGGCCCTCGCGCGCCAGGGCCGGTTCGTGCGCGCGCGCTGGCGCCACGATCAGGCGGCCCTGCGCCGCGCCAGCCTGCAGCGCATAGCGCCCGGGCGGCAGGTCGGGCAGCTGGGCTTGGCCGTCGGACACCCGGGCGGAGATCACGGCGGCGTCTTCGGCGGCAGTCTCAAGCCAGCTGGAGCCGTCCCGGACGGGAACCGTCAGGGGCTCGCCCTGCCGCGCCACCTGGACGAAGGGCAAGGCGCGGCGCTCGGCCGCGGCCAGCCGCCACAACGCCTCGCGGGCTTGGTCGGATGTGCGCGCGCAATAGCCCATGGCGTCCAGCAAGCTGCGCTGCGTGTCCGCCGAGACGATATGGCGTTCGCCGTCCAGCGACCACCAATCGCTGGCGATCCCCGCCGCCTGCGCGACCTCGGCCAAGACCTCATCCGATACGTCCTTGGGCGCACGCCGCGCCGGAGCCTCGACCAACAGCGCCACGGAGCGGGCCGCGACCTCAATCCAATCCTCGTTCAAGGCGCCGGTTCGCTGATCGTCGGCGCTGTCGATCAGAAGTTTCCAGACCCGTCCGCCGCGCGGCTCAGGCAGATGCACGGGCAGCACCACATCGCCGCGATGCGCCACGATCATGGCCCGGTCGAGCGTCCCGCCCTCTTGCGCGGCCAGCACCATCACCAAGCAGCGCCCGTGCGGGTCTTCCCAGTCTTCGCCGTTCATGGGCGCGCCGTCGGGCCGGCGCCATTCCACGTCGGGATAAGGGCCGTCATCGGCCACGCCGGTCAGGAACCGATCCGCGCGTAGGGCGACATGCTCGCGCCGCGCCGCGATCAGCTTCCGAGCGAAGGCCAGCAGGGCCTTGTCCGCGCCGGCCCAGTCGAGCCAGGTGATGGGGCCGTCCTGGCAATAGGCGTTGTTGTTACCGCCCTGGCTCTGGCCCATCTCCGCGCCCATGGACAGCATCGGGGTTCCGCGCGCCAGGAGCAGCGTGGCCAGCAGGGCGCGCTGGTCGCGGGCGCGCCGGGCGCGTATGGCGCCGTCCGCGACAGGTCCCTCCGCCCCGCAGTTCCAGGAGGCGTTGTTGTCGGTCCCGTCGCGATTGTCCTCGCCGTTGGCCAGGTTGTGCTTGGTCTCGTAGGAGACGAGGTCGGCCAAGGTGAAGCCGTCGTGGGCGGTAACGAAATTGACGCTGCGCGAGGGGCGCCCATGCCGGGCCATGGTCCAACGCGACCCGGACCAGATGTCGGCCAGCCGGCCCAGCGGCATGGCGTCGCCCCGCCAGAACCCGCGCGCGCCGTCGCGGAACTGGTCGTTCCATTCGCCCCAGGCGCCAGGGAAGCGGCCGAGTTGATAGCCGCCCAGGCCGCAGTCCCACGGTTCGGCGATCAGCTTCAGGCCGCGCAGTTCGGGGTCCTGGTCGATGGCCGCCAGAAGGGGCGCGGCCGGATCGAAGCCATCCGGGCGCCGGGCGAGGATGGTGGCCAGGTCGAAGCGGAAGCCGCTGACGCCGCCGCGTCGCACCCAGGTCCGCATCGCCTCCATGGCTAAGGCCACGCCCTGCGGACGATCCAGGGCCAGGGTGTCGCCGGTTCCGCTGTCGTCGATGTAACGCGACGCATCGTGCGGATTGAGGCGGTAATAGCCGGCGTTGTCCAGGCCGCGCAGGGATAGGGTTGGGCCCAGATGGTCGCCCTCGCCGCTGTGGTTGAACACCACGTCCAGCACCGTCTCTATGCCGGCCTGGGCCAAGGCCTGCGTCGCGGCGCGCACCTCCGCCCAACCGCCCGGCGCCAGGCGCGGATCGGGCGCGCACAAGGCCACGGGATTGTAGCCCCAGTAGTTGGTCAGGTTCAGCGCCTTCAGGTGGCGCTCATCGATCCAGGCCGCCGTCGGCAGCAGCTCCAGGGTGGTGACGCCGAGATCCTTCAGGTGGCTGACCACCGCCGGATGGGCGAGCCCGGCGAAGGTTCCCCTCTGGGCCTCGGGCACGTCCGGATGCAGCCGGGTGAACCCCTTCACATGGGCTTCGTAGATCACCGTCTCGCGCCAGGGAACGACCAGGGGCGCGTCGGCCGGGCGGGCATGGGCGCTGACCACGGCCTTGGGCATGAAGGGGGCGCTATCGACGCCCTCGGCCGCGCTGAACATGGCGGGGTGCAGATCGAAGGGTCTATCAAGCTGGACGGCGTAGGGGTCGATCAGCAGCTTGGACGGATCGAACCGCGCCCCCGAGCCGGGGTCGAACGCACCGTGCGCCCGCAGGCCATAGCGCGCGCCCTCGCCGACACCGGCGATGTGCCCGTGGAATACCTGTCCAGTGCGCTGGGGCAGGCGAATACGGCGTTCGCCGCCGTCGTTGTCGAACAGGCAAAGATCGATGGCGGCCGCCGTGGACCATACGGCGACGTTCACGCCGTCCTTGGCGGGCCAGACCCCCAGGGGCGATGGGACGCCCGCGGTGACGGCCCCGGTGCGCATCGCCTAGCGTCCCGCCAACTCGGCGAACAAAGCCGCGTAGAGCCGGGCGGGATCGTTCCAGGAAACGTCGGCGGCCATGCCGTTGGCCTGCATGCGCCGCCAAGCCGGTTTGTCGCGATAGAGCGCGGCGGTCCGGCGGATGGCCCGCTCCAGCATCGGCAGGGCCACCGGCGCGAACTGCACGCCCGTGGCGGCGCCGGAGGCCAAGGCCATGGGCGTGGCGTCGATCACCGTGTCGGCCAGCCCGCCCACGCGCGCCACCAGGGGAACCGCGCCATAGCGCAGGGCGCACAGTTGGGTCAGGCCGCAGGGCTCGAAGCGCGAGGGCACGACGATGCAATCCGAGCCGGCCTGAATCTCGTGGGCCAGGGCCTCGTCGTAGCTGAACACACAGCCGACCCGGCCAGGATGAGCCTCAGCCGCCCAGGCGAAGCCCGCCTCCATGGCCGCATCGCCCGAACCGAGCAGGGCCAGTTGTCCGCCCTCCTGCAGCAGGGTGGGCAGGGCCTCCAGCAGCAGGTCCAACCCCTTCTGCCAGCTCAGGCGGCTAACCACCCCGAACAGGGGCGCGTCCGGATCGGGCGTGAGATCGAAGCGCGCCTGCAAAAATGTCTTGTTGGCCGGGCGGGCCGCCAGGCTGTCCGGGCCAAAGGGCTGGGCGATCAGCGGATCGGCGGCGGGGTCCCATACGGCGGTGTCGATGCCGTTCAATATGCCGACCAGCTTGTCCGAGCGTCCTCGCAGCAGGCCTTGCAGGCCCATGCCGCCCTCCGCGGTGCAGATTTCCGCAGCATAGGTGGGCGAGACGGTGGTGACCCGATCGGCCAGACGCACAGCCGCTTTGAGGAAGCCGATGTCGCCGTAGTACTCCACCCCGTCCGGGCTGAAGGCCTTGGGCGGCAGACCCAGGGAGGCAAGCAGTTCGCGCCCGAACTGTCCCTGGAAGGCCAGGTTGTGGATGGTCGCCACCACCGGTGGCCGCGGGCCCCCGTCAAAGTGCAGGAAGGCCGCGGTCAGGCCGGCCTGCCAGTCGTGGGTGTGGATCACTTGCGGCCGATAGCGGGGAGCCAGGCCCTGGCCGATGGAGGCGCCCATGCGGCAAAGGGCGGCGAAGCGCTTGGCGTTGTCGGGAAAGTCCCGGCCGTCCGGTCCGACGTAGGGGCCGCCCGCGCGATTGTAGAGGTGCGGAGCGTCGAGGACATAAAGTTCGAGCCCGGCGATTGTGGTCCGCAAAAGGCGCGCTGGCCCGCCGTACCAGTCGGGCAGGGCGCGGGCTACGCTGGCCTTTTCGATCGCGGCCAAAACCGGCGGGTAGCCCGGAATCAGGGTGCGGACACGCACGCCCAGGGGAGCCAGGGCGAAGGGCAGGGCGCCGGCTACGTCTGCCAGGCCGCCCGTCTTGACCAGGGGGAATATCTCCGAGACGACGGAAAGGACGTCGAGCCGATCCATCAGAGCCGTGACTCGAGCCGCTCGATCATGCCCTTGTTGATCAGACAGACCCCTCCGTCGGTGCGGCGGAAGCGCTTGGCGTCCAGCACGGGATCGTCCCCCACCACCAGGCCTTCGGGAATGGTCACGCCGCGGTCGACGATGACGTTGCGCAGCCGCGCCGAGCGTCCGATATTGACGTTGGGCAGGATTACCCCGAGCTCGACGCTGGCGTAGGAGTTGATGCGCACCCCGTTGAACAGCAGCGAGCGCCAGACCGTGGAGCCGGATACCACGCAGTCACCCGCCACCAGCGACGAGATCGCAGAGCCGCGCCGCCCCGGATGGTCATGCACGAACTTGGCCGGGGCGTTCATCTCGCTGTAGGTCCAGATCGGCCAGGAGCGGTCGTACAGGTCCAGGTCCGGCACCACCTCGGTCAGGTCGATGTTAGAGGCGAAATAGCTGTCGATGGTGCCTACATCGCGCCAATAGGGCGCCGCGCCCGAGGACGGGCGGATGGCCGAGCGGCTGAACGGGTGCGCCACCGCCTTGCCCTCCTTGACCAGGCGCGGAATGATATCCTTGCCGAAATCGTGCGAGGAGTCCGGGTCGGCCGCGTCGCGGCGCAACACCTCGGCCAGGAAGCGGGTATTGAAGACATAGATGCCCATGCTGGCCAGGGCCATCTCGGGCCTGCCCGGCATGGGGGGCGGATCTGTCGGCTTTTCCACGAAGTCCACGATGCGATCTGTCGCGTCCACCGCCATGACGCCAAAACCGCTGGCCTCCAGCCGGGCAACCTCCAAACAACCGACGGTCACGTCCGCGCCCTGGTCCACGTGCTGCTGCAGCATGGGCTCGTAGTCCATCTTGTAGACGTGGTCGCCCGCCAGGACGACGATGAACCGCGTGTCGTAGTCCAGCACGATGTCCATGTTCTGGTACACGGCGTCCGCCGTGCCGAGGTACCATTTCTCCTCGGACACCCGCTGGCTGGCGGGCAGGATGTCGAAGGTCTCGTTGCGTTCCGGACGGAAGAAGTTCCAGCCGCGCTGCAGGTGCCGGATCAGGCTGTGGGCCTTGTACTGGGTCGCCACCGCGATGCGGCGGATGCCGGAATTGAGCGCGTTCGACAGGGCGAAGTCGATGATGCGGAACTTGCCGCCAAAATAGACCGCCGGTTTGGCCCGCACATCGGTCAGTTCCAAAAGGCGGCTTCCGCGGCCGCCGGCGAGAACATAGGCCATGGCGTGGCGGGAAAGCGGTCCGCTGCTTCCTGCGCCTGGGTTCATGATGCGAAAGCCTCCCGCTGAGTCATCGGCCTATAGTTACAACGTCTGGAGCCTGTTAGGCGAAAGTGTGTGGTTTCGCCGCTCGAACAGGCTCTCATTCTAAGAATCTAGAGCACGATTCAGCGGTTGGCTGAGTCCAACCAACCCCATTGTGCTCTAGGCGTCGCGCTTAAGAAATACGGTGGACAGAGGCGGCAGAACGATCTCGGCCGAGGCTGGCCAGCCATGCGACGGGGAGTCCCAGGCTGTCACGCCGCCCAGATTGCCCAGGCCCGATCCGCCGTAGGCGAGGGCGTCCGAATTGAAGATCTCCCGCCACTGGCCGGCGCAGGGCAGGCCTATGCGGAAAGCGGTCCGCGCCACGGGCGTGAAGTTGCACAGCACCGCCACGGGGCTGTCGCCTGACCCGCCGAAGCGCGCCCAGCCGGCCACGGACTGGTCCGCATCGTCCACCACCAGCCAGCTGAATCCTTCGGACTCGCAGTCGCGGGCGTGCAGGGCCGGAGTTTGCCGGTAAAGGCGGTTGAGGTCGCCCACCGCCAGACGAAGGCCAGCGTGCATGGGAAAATCCAACAGGGGCCAGTCAAGCTGGCCGCGAAAATCCCACTCGGTCCACTGGCCGAACTCCTGGCCCATGAACAGCAGCTTCTTGCCCGGATAGCCCCACATGAAGCCGTAGTAGGCGCGGGCGTTGGCGAACTTTTGCCAATGGTCTCCGGGCATGCGCCCCAGGATCGAGCCCTTTCCATGCACGACCTCGTCGTGGGACAGCGGCAGCACGAAATTCTCGGAAAAGGCGTAGAGCAGGCCGAAGGTCAGCTTGTCGTGGTGGTGCCGGCGATGGACCGGGTCCTTGCCCACATACCCGAGGGTGTCGTTCATCCACCCCATGTTCCATTTGAAGCCGAAGCCCAGGCCGCCCTGGTCGACGGGCCGGCTCACCCCCGGCCAGGTGGTGGATTCCTCGGCCATGGTCAGGCTGGACGGATGCTCGCCGTAGGTCAGGGTGTTCAGCCGCTTGAGGAAGGCTTCGGCCTGGCGGTTTTCCCGCCCGCCCTGGGCATTGGGCGTCCACTCGCCCGCGCGGCGGGAATAGTCGAGGTAGAGCATGGAGGCCACGGCATCCACCCGCAGACCGTCGATGTGGAACACCTCCAGCCAGTAGAGGGCGTTGGCCAGCAGGATATTGGCAACCTCGCGCTTGCCGAAGTCGAAGATCGCGGTGTTCCAGTCTGGATGGAAGCCTTGCTGGGGGTCGGCGTGCTCGTAGAGCGGGGTTCCGTCGAAACGATAAAGGCCGTGGGCGTCGGTGGGAAAATGCGCGCCGGCCCAGTCCAGGATCACGCCTAGTCCGGCGGCATGGGCCGCATCGACCAGACGGGCGAAGGCGGCCGGGTCGCCGAACCGGCTCGTGGGCGCGAACAGGCCGATCGGCTGATAGCCCCAGGAGTCGTCCAGCGGATGTTCGCTGACCGGCATGAATTCCAGGTGGGTGAAACCCATGTCGACGGCGTAGGGCACGAGGGTCCGGGCGATCTCGTCATAGGTGTTGAACCCGCCGTCGGGCCGGCGGCTCCAGGAGCCCAGATGCGCCTCATAGATGGATATGGGACGCCGCCGCGCCTCGTCCTGGCCGCGCTCGGCCATATAGGCCTGGTCGGTCCACACGAAGTCGTCGATGCGGGCGACCACCGAGGCGGTGGAGGGCCGCCGTTCCGCAGCGAAGCCGAAGGGGTCGGACTTCAACGGCAGCAGGGCGCCGTCCGGGCCGGTGATCTCGAACTTGTAGTTCGATCCGGTGGCCACGCCAGGAACGAAGATCTCCCATATCCCGCTGTCCACGCGCTTGCGCATCTGGGCGCGCCGACCGTCCCAGGCGTTGAAGTCGCCCACCACCGAGACGCGCCGGGCGTGCGGCGCCCAGACCGCGAACTGGACCCCTTCGGCGCCCTGATGGACGGTGGGATGGGCGCCCAGCTTGCGCCAGAGGTCGCGATGCGCGCCCTCCACGAACAGGTAGTCGTCCACTTGGCCCAGCAAGGGCGCGAAGCGATAGGGATCGTCCAGCACCCACGTCCCGGCCTCGTTGCCCGCCTGCAGCCGGTAGTCCGCGGCGGGCGCGCCCTTGACCACCCCTTCGAACACCCCGGCCGGATGACGCTGATCCAGCCGGGCAAGAAGGCCGCCATCGGGCCTTGTCGCGCTGAGGGTCTGGGCGCCCGGAACGAAGGCGCGGATCACCGATCCGCCGCGGACCGTGTGCGGGCCCAGAACGGAGAAGGGATCGCCATGCTTGGCTTCCACCAGGGCGTCGATGTCGGCTTGGTGGAGCCGCCACGTTTCCCGAGAGTCGCCGCTCAACGACCGGCCACCACCGGAACGTTCCATATTTCCTCGGCGTACTCGCGGATGGTGCGGTCCGAGGAAAAGAAGCCCATGTGGGCCGTATTGAGTATGGACGAACGCCACCAGGCTTTTTCATCGCGCCATTTGGCCGCCACGGCGCGCTGCGTGGCCGTGTAGGATTCGAAATCGCCCAGCACCAGGAAGTGGTCGTGGTTGACCAGGCCATCGATCAGGCCGCGATACAGGTCTGGCGCGTCGGGCGAGAATCCGCCCCCGCCGATCTGATCGAGCACCTGTTGGATCGTCGGCGAGTTGGCGATGATGTCCGCCGTCCCCAGACCCTCGCTGCGCCGCTTCTCCACCTCCTGGGCGGTCAGGCCGAAGATGAAGATGTTGTCGTCTCCCACCTTGTCGCGCATTTCCACATTGGCGCCGTCGAGGGTGCCGATTGTCAAGGCGCCGTTCAGGCCAAGCTTCATGTTGCCGGTGCCGGACGCCTCCATGCCGGCAGTGGAAATCTGCTCGGACAGGTCCGAGGCCGGGATGATCGCTTCGGCCAGGGACACATTGTAGTTCGGCAGGAACACGACCTTGAGCAGACCGTGAAGGGTTGGGTCGCGGTTCACCACTTGGGCCACATCGTTGATCAGCTTGATGATCAGCTTGGCGTTATAGTAGCTGGCGGCCGCCTTGCCGGCGAATATCTTGACCCGCGGCGTCCAGGCGCGGGTGGGCTGCGCGCGCATGGCGTCGTACAGGGCCACCGTCTCCAGGATGTTGAGAAGCTGGCGCTTGTACTCATGCTGACGCTTGATGTGGGTGTCGAACATGGCGTCCGGATCCACCTTGATCCCAAGCCGGTTCTGGATCAGCGCGGCCAGCTTGATCTTTTGCTCGCGTCGGATGTCCTTGAAGCGGCTCTGAACGGAGTCGTCGTCGGCATAAGCGGCGAAACCTTCAAGAGCCATCGGATCGTCCAGCACCGCGGGCCCCACCGTGTCGACCAGCAAGCGGGTCAGCCCCGGGTTGGCCTCCATCATCCAGCGGCGGAAGGTAATGCCGTTGGTTTTATTGACGATACGGTCCGGGTAGAGGCGGTTGAAAGTGGAGAACACGGTGGTCTTCATTAACTCGGTGTGCAGGGCCGAAACCCCGTTGACCTTGTGCGAGCCGATGAAGCTAAGCCAGCCCATGCGCACCTTGCGCGCGCCGCCCTCGTCGATCAGGGACACTTCGCCCAGCTCGTTCTCGGCAATCCGCTTTTCGGCCCTCAGCGTGTCCAGATGCAGGGCGTTAATCAGGTAGATGATCTGCATGTGCCGGGGCAGCAGGCGCTCCATCAGCGGCACGCCCCAGTGCTCCAGGGCCTCGGGGAGCAGGGTGTGGTTGGTGTAGCTGAAGGTGGCGACGGTGATGTCCCACGCCTCGGCCCACGCGATGCCGTGAATGTCCACCAGAAGACGCATCAGTTCGGGGATGGCGATGGCCGGGTGGGTGTCGTTGAGCTGGATGGCGACGTGCTCGTGCAGGGAGTGCAGGTCGCCGTGCTGGCGGATGTGGCGGCGCAGGATGTCCTGCAGGGCGGCGGAGGAGAAGAAATACTCCTGGCGCAGCCGCAATTCCTCGCCCGCTGGGCTTTCGTCGGACGGATAAAGCACCTGGGAGATCGCTGTCGCGCGGGCCTGGGACGACAGGGCGCCGACGTGGTCGCCCCGATTGAAGGCGTCCAGCCGCAGGGGGTCGGGCGCGCGCGCCGACCACAGGCGCAGGGTGTTCACATGGCGCCCGCGCCAGCCCACCATCGGCGTGTCATAGGCGATCGCCTCGACCGTCTCAGCCGGCAGCCAATCGTAGACCGTCTCGCCGTCGCTCCCTTCGATGGCCTCCACCTGGCCGCCGAAGTTGATGTGGTAGATCACTTCCGGCCGCTCAAACTCCCACGGATTGCCCGAGGCGAGCCAGTTCTCGGGCACCTCTGATTGCCAGCCGTTCTTGATCTTCTGCCGGAACAGGCCATGGTCGTAGCGGATGCCATAGCCGTAGGCCGCCACGCCGAGGGTAGCCATGCTTTCCATGAAGCAGGCGGCTAGCCGGCCCAGGCCCCCGTTGCCAAGGGCCGCGTCCGGCTCAATCTCTCTCAGCGCTTCCAGATCCACGCCAAGCTCGGCCAAGGCCGCGCGCATGGTTTCGGTGAGCTGCAGGTTATTCAGGGTGTCGTTGAGCAGCCGTCCGATGAGGAACTCCAGCGACAGGTAATAGACCCGCTTGCGCTTTTCCGCATAGATCGCCCGCGTCGAGGGGAACCATCGGTCCACGATGCGGTCGCGAATGGCCAGGGCGGTGGCGATGAACCAGTCATGCTGGCTGGCGACGATCGGGTCCTTGCCCACCGCGTAGGTGAGCTTGGCGACCAGGGCGCGCCGCAAGGCGACTACCTGTTCATCCTCGCTAGGCAGCGCAATCCTGGCGGCGATCTCCGATGCAGCGGTCATTGGGTCTAGTCATCCTCCACAGCCGCCCATTGCGCCGCGGCCCGGCCTAAATGCAAAGCCAGCAGACATCGGCCCCGGCGCGGGCACAAGGCTAGATCGAGCAAATTCGAAAGTTCGGCAGGCGGCGCCTAAAGAGCGAAGACGCCTGCCTGCTCTCCCGTCGCACCGGGCGGCCGCTTTGCTTTCGTTTGAACTGCGGTTGCAGCGCGTGATGGCGGCGCCGTCCTGGCGGGCCGGGCAGCGTCAGCGGGCAAGAGCGACGTATAAGATGCAACAACTCGAATTAAGCCGCATTTGTGTCCGTCATGGATAAGTCATAATATATAATTTTTCAGAATATAACCGCAATGAAGCGGATACAAAGAAATGAGATAGATACATAATAATCCTAAGTACGGCCGATCACCTGAGGTTAGGCCTTACTTTGGCCCATTCGATTTCTGAGATTTGCCGTGGGTGGAGGCGTTTGATCAGGATTCTGCAATGAGATCGTGTAACGCACCGATGCGCCCGACGACCAATTTCACGCTGAGGTTTACGCCGGCGGAGTGGCGCTCCCTGCTCAAGGACGAGTCGTTCCTGCGCTCTCCCGACAACGACTTCTCGCCCAGGCGGCTCATGGGCTTGCCGGTTCAGATCGTCCCCGATCACGGCCCCGGCTACCTGCGCGCGCGCTCTTAGGGGCTTTACGCGACGGCGCAGATCGTTCAACGCCAAGCCGCAAGCAACCAACGGACGGCGCGGCGCCTCATGGGCAACCTTCTTTTCGATCAGTTTCGGGCGCGGATCGCCGGTGTTGATCGGCCGTTCATCGTTTTGCCCGCGCACAAGGACGCCGCTGACCGGCGCCTGACCTATGCGGACATGCTGGCGCTCTCAGGGCGCATGGCGGCCGCCTTGGTCGGTTGCGGCGTTCAGCCCGGCGACCGGGTCGCAGCCCAGGTGGAGAAGAGCGCCGAGGCCATCGTCCTGTATCTCGCCTGCGTGCGGGCGGGCGCGGTCTGGTTGCCGCTCAACACGGCCTACACCCTGGCCGAACTTGAGTATTTCCTGGCGGACGCCCGGCCCAAGGTGGTGGTGTGCGACCCCGCCCGCGTCGCCGAGATAGAACCGCTGGCCCGTCGCCTGGACGTGGCGAGGATCGAAACCCTGGACGGCGACGGCGCCGGCTCCTGGAGCGCGCTGGCGGCAGCGTATGGGCCGGCGTTCGAAGATGTCGCGCGCGCGCCAGATGATGCGGCGGCGATCCTCTACACCTCCGGCACCACCGGACGCCCCAAGGGCGCGGTGCTCAGCCACGGCAATCTGGCCAGCAACGCCCGCACCCTGGCCGAGCTTTGGCGCTACGGCCCGGGCGACGTGTTGCTGCACGCCTTGCCGATCTTCCACACCCACGGTCTGTTCGTGGCGACCAACGTCACCTTGATGGCGGGCGCCTCCATGATCTTCCTGCCGCGCTTCGATCCGGGCGAGATCCTGGCCCGGATGGGACAGGCCACGGTCATGATGGGCGTGCCCACCTTCTATGTGCGGTTGGTGCAGCAGGCCGGTCTCACGCGCGAGGCGTGCGCGGGCATGCGCTTGTTCGTGTCCGGCTCGGCGCCCTTGCTCGAGGAGACGCATCGGGACTGGTTCGAGCGCACCGGCCACCGGATCCTGGAGCGGTACGGCATGACCGAGACCAATATGAACAGCTCCAATCCCTACGACGGCGAGCGGATCGCCGGCACGGTCGGTCTGCCGCTGCCGGGCGTGGACATAAGAGTGGCCGATCCCGATACGGGGCTGGCGTTGCCCACCGGCGCCGTGGGCATGATCGAGGTGCGCGGCCCCAACGTGTTTGGCGGCTATTGGGGCATGCCGGAGAAAACCGCGGCGGACTTTCGCGCCGACGGCTTCTTCATCACCGGCGACCTCGGCCAGTTCGACGCCCAGGGCTATCTGCGCATCGTCGGCCGGGCCAAGGACCTGGTGATCTCGGGCGGCTACAATGTCTATCCCAAGGAGGTCGAGGCCGAGATCGATCGTCTGGACGGCGTGGCCGAGGCGGCCGTGTTCGGCGTTCCCCATCCGGACTTCGGAGAAGGCGTGGCCGCCGCGGTAGTGCTGAAGCCGGGAGCAGTCCTGGGCGAGCGCGCGGTTCTCGACGCCCTGGCCGAGCGACTGGCCCGGTACAAGCAACCCAAGAGGGTCCTGTTCCTGGACGATCTGCCGCGCAACGCCATGGGCAAGGTGCAGAAGAACCGGCTGCGCGAGGCTTTCGCGGACCTGTTCGCGCGCGGAGCGTAGGGCCCCGATGGCGGTGCGATCAGCGCGGCGGCTTGACGGAGCCGCGTCTCTGGCCCGTCTTGCCTGGCGGTGACCGCTCAGCTAGGGCCTGGACCATCTTACGCACCACACCGTCCCAGTCGCCGGGGCTCGCCTGGCGGAACAGGCGGTGAGCTGGATACCAGGGCGTATCCTCGCGGTGCATGAGCCAGCGCCAGTCGGGAATGAACGGCAGCATGACCCAGACCGGCCGGCCGAGCGCCCCGGCCAGGTGGACGGGCGAGGAGTCCACCGAGATCAAAAGGTCGGCGACGGTCAGGATGGCGGCCGTATCCTCGAAATCGCGGATCTCGGGGCTGAGATTGACCAAGGTCATGCCCTCTGGCGGCTCTGTGGCCAAACCCTCGGTCGGACCTTTCTGGATCGACAGGAAGGTGGCCCCCGACGAGGCCAGGGGGGCCAGCATGGGCAGACTCATGGACCTGCGCGCATCGTTCAGGTGCGTCGGCCGTCCGGCCCACACCAGGCAGACCAGCGGCCGTGGGAGGTCCTTCAGCCGGTCTCGCCACAAGGCCAAGCGCTCCGGATCGGCCGTCAGATAGGGCATGGGCGAGCCTGGCAGATCCTCAAGCTTCAAGCCCATGGCCATAGGCAGGCTCATCATTTCGCAGTGTTCGTCGAACGTCGGCGGCAGCTGGCCGCGCAGGGTGATGGCGTCGAACCCGCCCATGCGCGCCGCCAGGCTGTGCATTTCGTGATTGATCTCCAACACCACGCGGGCGCCCGAGCGCGCTTTGGCCCAAGGGACCATGCGCATGAACTGGAAGGTGTCGCCGTAGCCCTGCTCGTCGTGGATCAGCAGGGTCTTGCCGGGAATGGGCCGGCCGTCCCAGCGGGGCTTTTGCACCTTGCGCTCGATGCGCGTGGTGTGAGGCATCTGGTAGCGGTAGTGATACTCGCGCCAGCCGCGCTCGAACTCGCCCAACACCAACAGCGTCTCGGCCAGGTCGAAGCGCATGGACAGGTCGCCCGGCATGGCGTCGACCAGCAATTCCTGGATCGGCCTGGCCTCGGCGACGCGCCCCTGGCCGCGGATCGCCGCGCCAAGCATGCGCCACAGGCTGGCCGCGCCGGATCCGGACGCCAGGGCCTGGCGAAGAAGGGCTTCGGCCTCGGCCAGGCGGTCCTGGGCGATCAGATTGCGTGCTTCCAGTTCGACCTGACTCACCGCCGTCAGGGTTCCAGAAGGCCGAGGGCGTCGGTGAGAGGCCTAAGCTGCTTGGCGAAGGGCTTCCAGCGGCCGACGCTCGTGTTGAAAAGGGGCTGGCGCACCTGGTTGACGCTGGCGGTGCGCACCCGACGCTTGGTCTTGTGGAAGTCGAGCACCGCGTCATCCCAAGGCAGGCCGATGAATTCGATCATGCGCCGGGCCTGACCCTCCAGGTCATCCACCACCGCCTCGTATTGCACCTCCAAGAAGCGATCCGCCGGCAGCACCTTGCGCCAATGCGCCATGATCGCCTCGTAGTCGCGGTAGAAGCGGCCCAGTTCGGTCAAGTCGTAAGTGAACAGCTGTTCGCGCGCGAACAGCTTGGAGTAGCAGGACAGGCAGGTGTCCACCGGATCGCGCTTCACGTGGATGATGTGCGCGCCGGGCAGAACCAAAGGGATGAGGCCGGCGAGCAGGAAGTTGGACGGCATCTTGTCCACCACCCGGGCCTTGCCGCCGCCTAGCTTGGCGATTTCAGCCAGATAGTCCCGCCCGATCTGCGTGGCCACGTCCGGCGTCAGCGCCGATACGAGGGCCGCCGGGCCGCCGTAGGCGTCGGTCAGGGTCCGCATGGCGCTCAGTTCGCCGGCCCCGTGCACCGCCGCGTGCGAGGCCAGGATCTGCTCCAGCAAGGTCGTGCCCGACCGGGGCACGCCGATCACGAACACCGGCGCGTCCGACGGCGCGCCGCCGCCGCTCAGCCGCTTGAAGGTCTTGGCGTCCAGGGCCTGGCCGATCGAAGCGATCCACCGGCTGGTCTCATCGGCGTCATAGGCGAAGGTCTCGCGCATCATGCGGTTGCCTTCGTTCAGGTGCTCGAAGGCCCGCTCCGCGTCGCCGGCGTCCATCCAGGCCTTGCCCAGGGCGAAGCGCACGGCCGTCGCCTCGCTGCGCGCCAGCAAGACGCCCGGCCCGGCCAGGCGCTCCATGCGGGCGATATCGGGATCGGCGGCCTTGAACTTCTTCATGTCGCTCAGCGGCAGCCAGGCCGACGCCGAGTTCGGGAACCGCTCGATCACGGCTTTTAGGTCCGCCAGCGCCGCTTCCTTGTCGCCTTGCTCCGTCTTGACCGAGGCCCGGTTGATCATGGCCTTTTCGACCGTCAGGCCGCCCAGGGCGATGGCCTTATCAAACGCCAGAAGGGCCTGGTCCAGTTGGCCTTGGGCGTGCAGAGCCTCGCCCAAGGCCAGCAGGGCGTCGCCGCTTTGCGGCGCGGCCGAGACCGCCTGGAGCGCCACGTCCACCGCCTGGTCGGGGCGCTCCATGCTCACCAGCACCGACGCCTTGGCCGCCAGACCGCCAGGATGCAGCGGGGCGAAGGACAACAGGCCGTCGATCCAGCGCAGGGCGTCGTCATAGCGGCGGCGGGCGGTCTCCACGCCCGAGGCGTTGATATAGGCGTCGGCCAGTCGCGGATTGATGTCCATGGCCCGCCGGATCGACGCCAGGGCCTCGTCCGAGCGGCCGAGATCATTGAGCAGGGAGCCCAGGTTGCTGTGCGCCTCGGCATAGTTGGGCATGAGGGCCAGGGCCGCCTCATACTGCTGGCGCGCCTCGTCCAGTCGGCCCAGGCGCTTGAGCGTATTGCCCAGGTTGTTGCGCGCCAAGGCGTCGTCCGGCTTAAGCCCGACCACGCGGGTCAGACTCGCCAGGCTCTCTTCCAGCTTGCCGGCCTCCTGCTGGATGATGCCCAGATTGTTCCAAGCGCCCACCAGGGTCGGCTCAAGCCCCACCGCGCGGCGGGCGGCTTCCTCGCCCTCGGCCAGCAGGCCGCGCTGGCGGCACATCTCGGCCAGGTTGCTGAGATAAACGGGCGCCACCCGCGGCGCTTGGCAGGCGCGCCGTAGATTGTCGATCGCCAGATCGACATTGCCGAAAGCGTAGGCCATTAGACCGAGCAGATGTAGGGCGTCGCTTTGCCCCGGCCAGACGGCCAGGACCTGCTGGCACAGCATTTCGGCTGGGATATTCTGGCCCGCGTCCCAGTGAGCGTGCGCCTGGGCCAGAGCCTGGTCGATCGAAAGGCCGGGCGCGGACTGCGGCGTTGTGTTCATCACCTGGTATTTTGCACCGGACAAAGCCCCGCCGCCAGCCTTTGATTAGACCTTAAAACTTCCAGTTGGCCTTGATGGCCGCGGTATGGCTCTGGAAGTCCGAGCGGATGTCGCCCTGGTATTCCAGGCCGATGGACCAGCCTTTCAGCTGAGCATTGACGCCCGCGCCTATCGCCAGGCCGTCCGCGGCGGCGCGCTTGGCCGGCTCCTCGAAGGTCACCCCGGCCAGAGAGCCGGTGATCGGGATCGGGCCTGAGGTGTAGTCGTGGGTCCAGGCCAGGGTGAGGGTGGGGAAGAGCTTGCCGTAGGCCCAGCTGGCTACCCCGTCGTACTTGACGCCGGTTTCCTGGGTGAAGCTGTCCAGCGTGACCGCGTTGATCTGCATGTCCAACTGCCCGGCCCCGGCCTCGGCGTAGGCGGGGTTGGTCACATGGACCTCCCTGAAGCCGGTGTAGGGCGTCAGGTTGTAGCCCTGCCGGTTGATCACATAGCCGACCGTGCCGTTCAGCAGATACTGCTGGCCCTCGTATTGGGAGCCGGCTGTCACGTTGAAGGCGTCGATCCGCCGGGATTGCTTGTAGTTGTCCAAGGCGACCGCCGCCTCGCCCGATACCAGCCAGTGGCCGCCCCAGGCCTGGGGCTTCAGCGCGCCGTAGGCGGTGAACTGATAGCTGTCCACCCCCGTGGTCTCGCCCGTCAGGTCCTGATGGCCCGTGGCGTTGGCGTGCAGCCATGACACCGTCACGCCCCACAGGGCCTGGGGGGTGCGGTAGAGGTCCGCGCCGAACACCAGGCCGTAGTCCGTCGCGCCATAGGCCGAGGCGCTGTCGGTGCGCACCGCGCCGCCGCCCACGATCTTGCCCCACATCCCGCGGCCCTGCTCGCCGTAGACGTCGCCGTAGTAGTCGTCCGACAGGGAGGCCACCTGCACCTCGCCGCGCGCGGCGGCGAACACGTCCAGGTGCTGCAGGATGGCGTTCAGCGCAGGCGAGGTCGCCGCCACATTGGTCAGGGCGCTCAGCTGGGTGGGCGACATCTGGTTGAGGGCGTGTTCCTGCTGGGCCAGGGTCAGGCCGCTCAGATAGGTCAGGATGGTCGCCTGGAACTGCTGGGCT
>Ga0182013_10001583_pt1 | contig 30933 bp, 23 predicted proteins | sample 612S2MmetaG_FD_120487 | JGI IMG/M metagenome (GOLD analysis project Ga0182013, IMG submission 120487) | Permafrost microbial communities from Stordalen Mire, Sweden - 612S2M metaG | ecosystem: Environmental > Terrestrial > Soil > Wetlands > Permafrost | place: Sweden: Stordalen | collected... | reverse complement strand
CGGGTCGCGATCTGTTTCAGGAAATCGGCATGACCAACGCCCGCCATGACCTGATTTGCGTCCATCTGCACGATCAGCGCGAAGCCGAATTGCCCAAGGCCGGCCTGCTCACCATCGAGGATGTGGAAACGGGGGAATTGCTCGAATTGGATTCCACGCGCGCATCCGTGCGCCAGACTTATGCGCGGACGAACGCGGAACGCCTCGGCGAACTGGACCGCTCGCTGCGTCACGCGGGCGTGGACACATTGCGTTTCAGCACGGGCGAACCGTTTGCGCCGGCGTTGCAAAAGTTTTTTGAAACGCGCCGCGGCAGGAGGAGGGGATGAGAGGAAAGCTCCAACCTCCAACCTCCATGCTCCGGAGAAGCTCCAAGCATCAAGCTCTCAAAGCGGCATGGTGCCGGGCGGTTCGCAAGGGAGGTTTGGGATTTGGGATTTGGAGTTTCTCTGGAGCTTGGAGGTTGGCGCTTGGTGTTTTCATTTCGCCCTCGGCATTAGCCGCTGACGATAAAATCCCTCCCTTGCTCCCGCCCCACAGTGAACTCGAGCCGACCTTTTGGGCGCAGCATCGCTGGCAGTTTATTGGCGGTGGCGCGACGATTTTGATTTTGATGGCGCTGGGGGTTTGGTTATTGCGGCGACCCAAGCCGGTGGTGGTGGAACCGCCCGCAGTGCTGGCGCGGCGCGCCTTGGAACCATTGCGCGGCCGGCCGGAAGATGGCGCGCTGGTTGCCGAAGTTTCGCGGATTGTCCGCCGGTATGTGTTGTCTGCGTTGAATTTTCCGGCTGACGAATTAACCACCACCGAATTTCGCGCTTTGCTGCTCTCCCGACCGCAAATCAACCCGGAAATGGCCGAGAGCGTCGGGGATTTCCTTCGCCGTTGCGATCAATGGAAATTCGCCCCAGAACCACCCACGCCACAACTGGGCGCGGTCGCTGGCGCATTGGAACTTGTGGAAAAGGTCGAGCAAAGCCGGTGGCAAATCTCCAATCAGGAGCTGGTCCGATGATAATCAAGCGATGTACCTTACCTTCCCGGGGAGCACACGCGCCCTCGCGTGTAGCGGTCGGCGCCCTCGCCGACCGCAAAAAGGCGATGCACGACCAACCGATAGATTTTCGTGTTCGCGCACGGTTCCTTTCTTCGTGGCGAGGCGCCACGAAGGACGCGCGGGGGCGCGTGTGCTCCCCGGGACAAATGAATTCGCACGATGCTGAATTGCGCTCTTGAACACTCATTTTCAATTTCAATTTCCCTGGGTTTTGGCGCTGTTGGCGCTGCTGCCGGTGTATGCGTTTCTGCGGGGACGCGTGGGGAAATTGTCCGCGTTAAGTTTTTCGAGCGCGGACATCGCCCGTGCGGCAGGCGGAGCGGCGCGCGCGGCAGCCGGACGGTTGCTGCTTTTTCTGCGCCTGTTGATACTGGGCTTTTGCATCGTGGCGCTTGCAGGGCCGCGTTTTGCCAGTGACCGCACGGAAACCCAGGCCAGCGGCGTGGACATCATGCTCGTGCTCGACCTGTCCTATTCCATGGAATCGCTGGACATGGGCGGATCAGATGATGATACCACGCGTTTCGGGATCGCCAGGTCGGTCCTCGAGGATTTCATCAGCAAACGCACCAGCGACCGCATTGGGATGATTGCTTTTTCCGGCGTGCCGTATCTGGCCAGTCCGTTGACGTTGAATCACGATTGGCTGATTCAAAATCTGCGCCGGCTGCACATCGGCACGATTCAGGAATTGGGCACGGCCATCGGCGACGCGACCGCCGCCGCCGCGAAGCGTCTCGAAGCGCTCAAGGCCAGCAAGAGCCGGATTATTATCGTGCTGACGGACGGGGACAACAACCAGGGCGAAATCGAACCGGTGCCCGCCGCGCAACTTGCCGCCGCCATCGGCGCGAAGATTTACACCATCGGCCTCGGCCTCGAAGTTCCATCCCAGTTGCCGAACTTTGATATTCCTACCGGAAAACTCAAGCACGGGCCTGATGGTAATGTGATATTTTCGCAAATGACCTTGCAGCCGGCCAATTACACGGTGCTGGCAAAAATGGCGCAACTGGCCCATGGGCGGTTTTACCGCGCCAAAAACAAGAGCGAACTGTTAAACATTTACAATGAAATTGACCGGCTCGAAAAAACCGAGGTGAAGCTCCGTCGGTACACGACCTTCACGCCGTTATTCGAATGGCCGTTGCTGGCGGCCTTTGCGTTGTTCGCTCTCGAACTGACGCTCGCCAACACCCGCTACCGGCGTTTGCCATGAACTAAAACGAAAATGGATTTTCGACATCCTCATTTCGCCGAGCCTGGCTGGCTGTGGCTGGCGGTGCTGGCGCCGGTTTGCCTCGCGCTGCTGAATCGCTACGCCGCGTGGGCGCGAAAGCGGCAGCTTGCGTTGCTGGCCGCGCCGGAGTTGCTGCCGGATTTGTTGCGGTCGCATAGCCCGGCGCGGCGCGCGTTCAAGCATTTTTTGCTCGTGCTGGCGATGGCCGGCATGGGCATCGCGCTGGCCCGCCCGCAATGGGGCGAAACCTCCGAAGTTTCTACCGCGCTGGGCGAGGATATTCTTTTTCTGCTGGATTGTTCCAAGAGCATGCTCGCCGCCGACGTGCCGCCAAGCCGGCTCACGCGCGCCAAGTATGCGATCCTCGACTTTGTGCAAAAGCACGGTCGCGGCCGCGTGGGGTTGGTGGCGTTTTCGGGCCAGGCATTTTTGCAATGTCCGCTGACATTTGACTATGACGCATTCCGCGAAGCTTTACTGAGCGTGGACGAAAAAACGATTCCCGTGCCGGGAACCGACATCGGACGGGCGCTGGACGAAGGCTTTCGCGCCATGGAAAAGAATGATCGCCACAAGGTAATCGTCCTGCTGACGGACGGCGAGGACCTGGAAAAATCCGGCATCGCCGTGGCGAAAACCCTGGCGGACAAGGGCATCGTGGTCCATGCCATCGGCGTCGGCACGGCGGCGGGAAGTCCTATCCGGATCATGAACGACCGCGGAGGAGTTGATTACGTGCGGGAGAGTGATGGCACGGTGGTGTTCAGCCATCTGGATGCCACCACGCTGGGAGCGATCGCCGAGGCGACGCACGGCACCTACGAACCGCTCGGGTCGCTGGGTGAGGGGCTTACTCGCGTGCGGCATCTCGTGGAAAAATCCACGAACTCGGCGGATTTTTCCAAAACGCGCAAACTGGGAGTGGACCGGTATTATATTCCCGTTGCAGCCTTGATCATTTTGCTGGTCGTGGAATCTTTGATTGGCACGCGCCGCGCATTGCGCCAGAATGCCAGTTGAACGGTCATGCTGACCCACATTCAAAAAGCCGTGAATTCTGATACTCTCAGAGGATACTTGAGTGGATTGGCAATCTTGCTGCTGGCAGGTTGTCTGGTAATGCTCCCCGTCGCTTTGCGCGCCGCTGATGATGCCGATCACCCCGCGACCCCGCTCAAACTTTACAACGATGGCACACAAAAATTGCGGGAAGGAAAATTGCAGGAGGCGGAGGCTTGCCTGCAAGGCGCCGTCGCCAGCCAGAATGAAAAAGTGCAGCCAGTCGCGCTTTACAATCTGGGCGAAGTACGTTTCCGGCAGGGAGTCGAGGAGAAAAAGAAAGGTCCCAGCCCCGCGCGTACTGCCGAAGTTGCCAGCACCGCCGCTGAAACCGGTAGTGACGCGATCAAGACAGTGGACCAGGCCCTGGCCAGTGAGGACATGCAGGCCATGATTGGGGCGTATTTACAAGGGCGCGGCGCGCGCCGGGAATTGAAAGCCGCGACTGCGGCGGTGAAGCACGCGATGGAAACCTCGGGCAACGTGTTGGAAAAATGGCGCCGAGCCGCGGGTGATTTCAAGGGTAGTTACGAATTGTTTCCCTCGGACACCGATGGCAAGACCAACGCCGAAGTGGTGGACCGCTGCATCGCTAAACTCGTGGACCAGCAGCAAATGATGATGCAAATGATGATGGGGCTGGGCGCGCAACGCAGCGAATTGGCCGCGAAAATGGCGCAATTGAAAAAGAAGCTGCCCGGTGGGGGCGGCGATCAATTGAAAGGCAAGGGCGGCGATGATGACGAAGACGAGGACGGCACGCCCAAAAAACCCATGGAAGGGGAGGAGAAACCAGGCACCAAGGACGGCAAGGAAATGCAATTGACGCTGGAGGAGGCCGCGAGGATGTTGGATTCGTTGAAGCTGGATGGCAATCGCAAGTTGCCCATGGGCATCAAAGAACTCGGCAAGCCGGAGGATCGAAAGGGCCGCGACTGGTAAATGACAGGCTTGAATTCCGCAAGCAGGTATGTCCAGCATAGTCGGAATCATATGCCTACGCAATTGAAGCTCAGGATCCTTGTTTCTTAGCGGTCCTGGCGCGAATGAAAATCCTGCTGTCCAACGTTGCCTGTTCTCCCATTGGCGGTTCCGAATTATACTTTGGCTGGTCGGCGGTAAAATGCCTGGCGCAGGACCACGAATTATGGGTGCTCACCAACCCCCGGCATCGGCCGGAACTGGAAGTTGCGCAGGCCCAGGGCTCGGTTCCCCCGACCGTGAAGTTCATCTACGTCTCCCAGATAAAGGCTTGGCATCAGAATCAACTTAAGGCGCGGATTCAGGCTTGGAAGGAATACATTCAATTCACAGGGAGCATCCTGGCGGTGGCGCAAAAACTGCATGCGCAAGAGCAGTTTGACCTCGTGCATCACGTCACGTATGCCACTTGGCGCGTGGCGTCCCCCTTGTGGCGGCTCGGTGTGCCTTTTGTTTTTGGGCCCATTGGCGGCAACGAACATTTCCCGCTTCCCTTCTTGCGATCGTTGAGCGCGACCGCCGCGACGTTTGAAATTGTGCGGATGCTGGCCGGCGGCGCTTCCCGATTTTCACCCGCCGTGCGGACTTGCATCCGCCGCTCCGCTCACATGCTTGTCGCCAATGAAGAAACGGAATCGCTGATCAGAAACCTGCGCGGATCGTCCGCTGGAATCACGCGGTTGACGCCGGCGTTTTATTCCGAGGAAAAGATCCGGGAATTCGCCGGGCCGGCGGTTGAAAAAAACGTGACCGGGCCGCTGAGACTTTTCGCCGGCGGCAAACTGGAAGGGCGGAAAGGGGTGGCCTTGGCCTTGCGGGCCTTGGCCCGGGTCAAACAACAGGGAGTGAAGTTCCAGTATCGTCTGGGTGGTGAAGGCCCCGAGGCCGGCCATTTGCAACAACTCATCGTCCAGTTGGGATTGAAGGATGAGGTCATCCTGGGCGAACCGTTGCGCGGGCCGGCCTATCTTGGGGAACTGCGGGAAACCCATGTTTTTCTTTTGCCAAGCTTTCGTGAAAGCGCGGGGTTGACGATGATGGAGGCCATGTTGTCGGGCTGTGTGCCGATTGTTGCCGACTGCGCCGGCCCGGGAAATATTGTCACCGCTGATTGCGGATATAAAATTCCGGTTTCAAACGCTGAAAGGATGATTGATGAAATGGCGAGGGTAATCGTGGAACTGGACGCGAACCGCAAGATTATTTTGAAAAAGGGAGCGGCGGCCAGGGAACGGATTGCCACTGCCTTTTCGGAGCAAAATTATCGCCGGACCATCAACGCCGTATATGCGTCGGTGAAGAAATAAGCTTGCGCGGAACGATGCTCCTCCCTCCGGCTCACAGCGGCTGCGGAGGCTTGGCGTGGGCGTGGCGATCCCACCAGATGCCGGTTGGTTTTGCGACAAAAATATCCGTGCGTTTCGCCGGATTGGCGAGCGTGTAAACCGAATAGGTGAAGGGCTTTTCCCAATAAACACCGGCGCAAGCGGAGCGGACCCGATGCATTTGCAACAACGGCCAGCGAAACCACCGCGACCAGCGCGGGGTCAACCGGGCAATCAAACGCTTTTCGCGGAGCGCATTGGGTTTGAGGTTCATGTTTTCGCCGGTCTCCGTAAACAGCGAGGTATAACGCCGGAGCACCTTGATGTTCAGGCGCAAGTCCAGCGCTTCCCGCATCCACACCGCGTCGCCGAGGTCGCGCCAGCGGACGTCGTAATACAAATTGAATTGCTCAATCGCGCGACGGTGAAAAAAAATCGAACTGGTCACGGTCGGCATGAAAGTCCATTTCAGCAATCGCTGGGGAACGAGCGATTTGCGGCAGCAGATGAATTGGGCCTGCCCGTCCACCACAATCGTGTCCGCGAGCAGGACGTCTGTGGTCGGCGATTTTTCAAACGCTTCCGCCACGGCTTTCAATGCGCCGGGAAGATATTGTTCGTCACAATTCAAATAGGCCATGACTTCGCCCGTGGCGCGTTTCAAACCGCGATTCACGGCGTCGTACATGCCCGCATCCTTTTCGATGAAGGCTTTGACGCGCGGATCTTTGGGCAGCCAATCCCCGGTGCCGTCGTCCGAACATGAATCCTGGACAATGTGCTCCAGTTCGACGCCCGCCTGGTCCGCGACCGAGGCGATGCAAAGTTTGAGCCAGTTCGAGTTGCGAAAACTGGGCGTGATGATCGAGATTTTCATGTTGGCACTCCCGGCCGGAATTGACCCCGGAATCAACGGTTTAGGAAGCCACAAAGGGAATAACAGAACCCAATGCAAACGCACTTCTTGTCCCGGAATTGGCTGGAAATCGGGGCGTTCCGCGCGGATGCAGCCAAAGGCATTCGGTTCTTATGGGTATTTGAAACATAGTATTGAGCAATATCACGTAATTCCATGCGCCAATCCATCCGGGAAAAACGTCCACTGCCTTTATGTCAGGCGGGACAGCAGGATGATCCGGTAAAACTATAAGGAAATGCCGGTCGCGCTGGCAAGGAAACAGGAGTCAAAATTTCGGTGGTTGGATGCGGCATGGCGATAGCGATGCAGCCAACATGGCTGACCACCGAGTAATTGCGGCGCATTTCACAAAATGACTCCAGGAAGCATCACCTGATTCGGACTTCTTTCAGCTATCGCTTCGGCGCACGAGCGGGAATCGGACTGGCAAACGGAATATGTCCGGGCGCGGGTTGAAAGCCTGTTTTGACAGGACGGTTGGCGAGTCGCGGAACGGCATATACGCCATATCCACCGCCCAGCGACGACCATGTCCAAGGTCCTCCAGCCGCTTGGTCCTGTGCCGCTTGGGCCTGATTCACCTGAGCCAGATACGCCATGCGTTGCAGGTCCATCTGGTCTTCCCGCGCCTGGCGCGCCTGCCGCTCGGCCCTGGCCGCCGCGTCCCAATTAATGCTTTCTTGAACCAAGGATTCGTTTGCTCTGGCGACACCGGCTTCAAATTCCCGAGCCTTGTCCGGGTTATAACCGGCTTGTTTTTGCATGTCCCCTGAGAGCCGCGAAAACTTGATTTTGGCGATGCCCATGCCGTTCTTTAACGGCTCATAATTCACCAGATAACCATCCGGCTCCGCGCGAATGAGCGAAACACCTTTGTAAGTCTGACCGTCGGTGGTCGTTATCGTGGCGGCCAATTCCGCCCGTGCAGCGACGGCCAGTATGAGAAATGCCCCGGTAACAATGATAGCTTTACGGCACATAGATCTGCTTTCTTCGGCGCAAGGACATGAAAATTCGCGTTCCAAGATGCCGAGTATGGAACAAAATTATGTCATGAATTGTGAAAAGTCCATTCCGCAAAGATACGGGTTTTTCATCACTCGCAGTGGTGTAATTGCCGAGAAATAATCGCTTCTGGCAGGCCATCCAACCTCCAAAACGGGCCTCTTATTGCAGATAAGCGCTTGATTATCTGTCACTTCACCCGTGTCACCAGTACTGGTGACTGGCGGGGGACGGCATCTCTGGTATCTTGGCTGTGTTGACGGTGCGAAATGCAGTGTTCAGTGTGCGAAGTAAGGCGTTTGTCTGCGGCGCCGCTCCTAGTCAACCAAAGCAAAACTTTGTTCTCGATTTAAAGGGCCGGACGCAAGTCCGGCCTTTTTTATTTCTCAAAACTGGTTGGCCCCGAACCGCAGCTTAGTTTACGCCCGATCCCGGTTCGGTTTGCGCCGGCCGCCGCTGTTGCTCTCGCCAAAATACATGCCGAGCAGATCACGACGGCTCGTGGGTGTCCGCCGTCCGAAAAAAACGCTTTGGATAAAGGTCCAAATCTTTCTCATTACATCGGTCATGATCGCAATCAAGCCCGGCTGGCATCCGACTCCAGGCTGCCGGAGAGCCTAATTTCCCTGCCCACACTGTCCAGAAAAATTCAGCCTCTGTCTCATTTTCATTACTACAGCGCCTGGATCCCAGCCGCAGACTTGTCCCCAGTATTGGTGACTGGCGGGCGACCCGCGTTTTGGTATCGTTACCTTGTTGACGGTGCAAAATGCAGTGTTCAGTGTGCAAGTTACATGGCGTATGTCTGCGGCGCCGCTCTGGGTCAACCAAAGGTAACAACTTTGTTCTTAATTTAAAAGCCGGACGCGAGTCCGGTTTTTTTATTTTTTCCCAGGCTCGAAAGTTAATTGATGTGGAATCACGGGCTGATTGACGGTGGCCTCAATGCTGGATTGTTCATTCGCTAACTCCTTTTTCTGATTTTCAAATCTTTTATTGAGAAAGAGATGAGTTAGGCAGGGTAAATGCTGTTGAACTTACGAATATGCCGGGCATGAAGGGAAATAGCATGAATAAAAAATTCTCCCCGAAGGATTACGTGGGCCTGACCGTTAACGAGCGCCTCGTGGTTTCCGGGCTTCTCGACCAATTTGACGCCGCCGCCCGCCGGCGGAATCGCGACGCCATGCTCCAGATGCTCAATCAGCTCGCCCTGACCCCGCACTACGCCGCCGTCTGGGTGGATACGCTCCTCGGCGACACGACTTTCTTCTACTACTGAGCTGTCAAGCGGATTGAATCGGGCACGGAGTTCATGCCTTGGGTCGAAACTCAAAATCAATCACTCACGGCCACTGTGCCCCGTTATATCAATTTGCCGACGCTCCCGCTGGCAATTCTGCCAACAGTCCGTCTCTCATGCTTCTGGCGCCATTGCTAAAAGCCCGGCCTCCCTCGTCGGTTGTTTTGATTTTTTGCGCGTCCCGCAATGGGGAATTGCCAAACATGCGCGAATACTCCCGGCTGAACTGTGACGGGCTCTTATACCCCACCTTGAAAGCCGAACCCTCGGCAGTTTCACCCTCCTCGGTCAGCAAACGCCTCGCCTCCAGCAGACGAAGCCGCTTCTGATATTGAATCGGGCTCATGGCGGTCACTTCCTTGAAGTGATTGAAAAAAGCGGAACGGCTCATACTCGCAGTCTTCGCCAAAGCGGTCACATCCAACTCTTCACTAAGTTCGGATTTCAGCCGGAAGATTGCGTGGGATATTTTATACACCTTGCTTCCAGAGCGGACGAACTGCCGTATCGCCGGCCCATCCGGCCCTTTCAAAAGATGATAAAACATTTCTTTGATGACCAAGGGGCCGAGCACGGGCGCGTCTCCGGCATTATGAAAAAGTCGTCCCAGTCGGATGGCCGCATCCAGCATCTGCTCGCTCGCTTTTCCCGTGAACCAGGCACGCAGGGGAGTCTCCAATCCCATCGGAAAATCCTTTTCGATCTGCGCCGCGATTCCGCTTACCATCAAGGGGTCAAAAACGATCAGCAAGCCCAGGAACGGTTTGCGAGGCGATGCCGATGAAATCCGGCTAATGACAGGCAAGTCAACCGGAGTGGCCGTATAATGGCCGTCGTCCGCCCGGTACACTTCCGGCCCCAGGACAATTTCCTTGCCGCCCTGGGCAATGATGCCCAGGCACGCGCGCCAATAGCGTTTGGTGCGCCGATCGGTCTGGGAGATTTTTATGCAATAAACTCCCGGAACCGGCGATTCATGCAAACCTTCCCCGGGAGAGAACCGGCTGATTATTTCTGCCAGCTCAGTCAGCGAATTATTCATAAAGCAACTGAAAATACGAATCCATACGGCATACGCGCAACCTAGCTTAATCTGGACTATTAGGCAATAAGTTTGGACTTCTGTGAATTTACCAAATGAAAGCGTATGTCATGTTCACCCACGAAAGACTTCCTGATGTACAGGACGTCGCTTATAAACGAAATTTGAAAAACCATAGAAAATGATATGCGAGTATTTATAACTGGAGCGTCAGGATTTATCGGGCTGGCCGTCGTGAAGGAACTCATTGGCGCGGGCCATCAGGTGCTTGGCCTCGCCCGCTCGGACACCGCTGCCAAGTCGCTGGCCGCCGCCGGCGCCAAGGTCCAGCGGGGCGAACTTGCCGACCTCGAAAGTCTGCGCAGCGGCGCTGCCGCCTCGGACGGCGTGATCCACGCCGGATTCAACCATGACTTCTCGAGGTTCCAACAATCATGCGAAGAGGACGCGCGCGCCATCGAGACGCTTGGCTCGGTACTCGCCGGCTCGGACCGGCGTTTGATCGTCACTTCCGGCACCGGTCTCGTTGCGCCGGGCCGCATGGCCACGGAAGATGATCCGCATCCCGCCAATTCTCCGTTCCCCCGGGTTTCGGAGAAGGTGGCGGCCTCGCTGGCGGAACGAGGGGTGAAGGTGGCCATCGTGCGTCTGCCGCAGGTCCACGATACCCGCAAGCAGGGCCTGGTTACCTTCGCCATCGCCATCGCCCGCCAGAAAGGCGTCGTCGCCTACGTGGGTGAAGGCCGCAACCGATGGCCGGCGGTGCATCAACTCGACGCCGCCCATCTTTACCGGCTTGCGGTTGAAAACGGCTCGCCCGGAGCGCGGTATCATGCCGTGGCTGAGGAGGGCGTGCCGGCGCGGGATATTGCCGAGGTGCTGGGCCGCCGACTGAAATTGCCGGTGGCGAGCATAGCCCCCGCGGAAGCCGCCGAGCATTTCGGCTGGCTCGCCAACTTCACCGGACTTGATTTGCCGGCGTCGAGCCAACTCACGCAGGAACGTCTCGGCTGGCGACCCGTGCAAAAGCGAACTTTGGTCCAAGACCTTGAAGACCTACAGGAATCCTAAGACCATGGCCGCAAGACCACAACAATTCGACGGCTCCTAACCACTTCCCACGCCAACTTGCGGCGATGCCCATCCGAGCCTAGACTGCCGTGATTGCGGCGTCCGCATGGGCTGGGCGCAACCAAATGAGAAACGAAAGAACAACCAATGAATAGTTCAAAGAACGAGTCAAAACTCGGCGGCCGGTTCACCTTCTCCGGCACACCATTGACGGTGCAAAGGATGGGTTACGGCGCAATGCAATTGGCCGGACCCGGAGTTTACGGGCCGCCCAAGGACCCGGACGGTGCCGTCGCCGTCCTCCGCGAAGCCGTCGCAGCCGGCGTCAACCATATTGACACCGCCGACTTCTACGGCCCGCACATCACCAACCAGATCATTCGGCAGGCCTTGCATCCGTACCCGAAGGAACTGGTCATCGTCACCAAGCTTGGGGCCATCCGCCCGCCAGACAAGTCCTGGCAGTCGGCCATCTCGCCTAAAGACCTGGCCGCCGCTGTCCATGACAACCTTCGCAACCTCGGTTTGGACGCGCTCGACATCGTCAACTACCGCGCGATGGGAGCGATCCATGGTCCGGCGGAGGGGTTCATCGCCGAGCAAGTCACGGCGCTCGCCGACCTCCAACGTCAGGGGCTGGTCCGCCACATCGGCTTGAGCAATGTCACGGCGGCGCAAGTGGCCGAGGCGCAGGCGATCGCTGAAATCGTTTGCGTGCAGAACAACTACAACCTCGCCCACCGCGAGGATGACGCACTGATTGACGACTTGGCGAAGCAGGGCATCGCGTACGTGCCCTTCTTCCCGCTCGGCGGATTCACGCCGCTGCAATCCTCCACCTTGTCGGCGGTTGCGGATCGGCTCGGAGCCACGCCGATGCAGGTCGCGCTCGCGTGGCTGCTGCACCGGTCGCCCAACATCCTGCTCATCCCCGGCACATCGTCGGTCGCCCACCTGCGCGAGAACCTCAAGGCCGCCGACCTGCAACTATCGCCGCAAACAATTGCCGAGTTAAACACCATCGCCGCAAACGCAGTCGCTCATTAATCGCGGCTGAAGCCCTCTATCATCAAGACCGCAACCGTAGCGCCATCCGGCCCGCCAGCCGTTGCAAGGCTGGCGACCGGTCATGACAATCCAACTGCACTTCCAGCAGGCAAAAACTTTCCGTGTGTTTCGCCGCCGCCTGCAAGGCCGATTCCAATTCCGCCTCGGTTTTCACCACGAACCCCTTGCCCGCGCCCAGCACTTCCGGCAACCGGCTGTAGCGCCACAACTGCACGTCATTATACGGGCCGTCCTGCATCTGCCGTTCCGTGCCGTAGCCAAAATTATTCAGCACGATGACCACCGGGTTCAGGCCGTAGCGCACCACCGTCGAGAGTTCCATCCCCGTCATTTGAAACGCGCCGTCGCCCACCAGCACGAGCGGCCGCGATTTCGGATTCGCGAGTTGCGCGCCGATGCTCGCCGGCACGGCAAAACCCATGGACGCATAATAGGCCGGTCCCAGGAATTCCGTGCGCTGCCGGATGAACAAATCCGTCGCGCCGAACAGCGCGTCCCCCACGTCCGACACGACCATCGAGTTCGGCCCCAGAAAATCGTTCAGCCGCTGGAACAGCCGCTTGACCGTGATCCGCGCCTGGCCCCGCGCGCGAAAATTCCCCGCCGGCGGCGGCACCGGAATTTTTCCCAGCTTGCGGCGGCGCAATTTCGCGTGGAGCAATCCGCGCGTGAAATCCTTGAAACGCACATTCTCGTAAGTGTGATAACGGATGGAAAGCTTTTCGCTGTTCGCGTAAATCGTCCGCAACGGGTCCAGTTGCGCGGTGAAAATTCCCAGGTTGATGTCCGTCAAGAACGCGCCGAGCATGATGACGCAATCGCTGCTCTCCACGTAGCGCCGCACGTCGTCGCGGCCCATCGCGCCTTCGTAAACGCCCAGGTAAAACGGATGCTGCTCGCCCACCACCGATTTCCCCAGCACCGTCGCGGCCACGGGAATGTTGGTCTCGCGAACCAGCTTCAACAGCACGTCCTGCAGCGCGAACCGGTGGATTTCCACGTCCGCCAGGATCACCGGCTTGCGCGCGCGGTTGATCATTTCCGCCGCTTCCGCCAGCGCCGAGCGCAGCGTGTCCGGATCGCTCTGCTCGTGAATCTCCTCGGGGTGGTAGTGCGGAATGCCCGTCGCGAAAGACAGGTCGCGCGGCAATTCAATGTAAACCGGCCGCTTGTAACGCAGCGCCGCGTGCAGCACGCGGTCAATTTCCTGAAACGCCGTTTGCGGATCGCTCAACACCGTGGACGCCACCGTCAATTGCTCGAAAACTTTCTTCTGCGTGTCGAACTCGCGCACCTTGTGGTGCAGCAACGGATTCTTCTCGCGCTCCGCCATGCCGGGCGCGCCGCTGATGACCACCACCGGGGATTTTTCCGCGAACGCCCCCGCCGTGGTGTTCGCGATCTTCAAGCCGCCCACGCAATACGTCACGCACACCGCGCCCAGGCCGCGCACGCGCGCATACGCGTCCGCCGCGAAACCCGCGCCCTGTTCGTCGCAAGTGTTGATCGTGCGGACCAGTTTGCTTTTGGCCAGTTGATCGTAAAACCCGAGCACATAATCGCCCGGGATGCCGAAGACATGTTCCACGCCGTGGGCGTGGAGCCGTTCGATGAGATAATCGCCGATGGTGGTAGCCGTTTTTTTCATAATCGCCGGCGGAGAATAGCAACAAGCGCCGCGAGGTCAAAGCAAGTTAGGAAAAATTGGCCGCGAAAAAGCGCAAACGGTTTTGCGCCATAGGGGCGGCAAGCTGCCGCAAGGCGCTCTTTTTGACTTACAAATATCTATTGCCTTACATTATTAAACATGACATACTATTCTCCGATGAAAGATAAAGACATGGATTCCGCCTGCGTTACGTCCAAAGGCCAGTTGGTCGTGCCCTCGCGCATCCGCCGCGTGTATGGCATCAAGCCGGGCACCCGCATCAACTTTGTGGAAGAGGGCGGCCGCATCATCTTCCAGCCCGTCACCCCGGAATACATCAATTCCTTTTGCGGCGTGTTCAAATTGAAGCCCGGCGAAAAATCCGCGGTGCAGGAGCATCTGGAAGAGCGCCGCGCCGAACGCGACCAGGAAAACCGCGAATGAAGCCCGTGGTTTTGGACGCCTCGGCGCTGCTGGCGATGTTCTTTGGCGAGCCGGGCATGGAAAAAATGCGCGACCTTTTTCATAAGGCCGCCGAGGCCGGCCGCCCCGTGTTCATCAGCGCGGTTAATTGGGCGGAAGTCCTTTACAAGATGGAACGAAAACAGGGCCGCGCCGGATTTGAAACCGCCCGGCAGTTCGAGCGCACCACGCCGCTGGAAACCGTGCCCATTGACCGCGACCTCGCGGAAGCCGCCGCGCTCTTGAAAAACGAGCACGACCTCGGCCTGGCCGACGGCTTCGCCGCCGCGCTCGCCAAAGCCAAGAAAGCCGAGTTCTTCACCGCCGACACCGATTTCAAACCGCTGGAAAAGCAAATCAAAATCAACTGGCTGGGGAAAAGTTAGTTTTGTAGCCCGCCCTCACCCTGACCCAATGGCTTCCCAAGCCCGCCACCAGTCAGGTGCCCGGCATACCACCAGCGCTTGCTATCGCTCACAACCTTTTACCAACGAACGCCAGCGCGTCGAATTACTTTTCGCTCTTTATGAGAAACTCACGGCACCGCTTTTGCCTGCGGCCAAGCCCAAACGCACCCGGAAGAAGGGTTGAATCATCGAATTCGCCGGTGGCAGGCTCTTACGCAGCGCAAGTATCTTTTTAACCCCTGGTCAATGAGTCCCCTATGTGATGCCGTTTTTTGCCGGAATGACTCTCGCAACTGCTACATTTGTCCGCGCACGAAGCAAACTAGCCCCAAATCAAACGCGGTTTTAATTCCGTCTCATCAGTTAAAAGTTTGACTACTTCATGCACAGACCATAATCAATCCGGACGGCACGCGCGCTCATCCTTTTGATGGAGCACCTGGGACGACAAACGGTGTTTCGCCAAAGGCGAAGTAGAACGGAAATTCAGGCACGGACGGAACACGGAAGAGCATGGATTTGGAAGGACTAACCGCGAAATACGCGAACCACGCCAAATGGGAATGCAGGCGGAATCCGGTTCGCGTATTTCGCGTATTTCGCGGTTGAAATGCTTTGCGCTCTTTTGCGTTCTCTCGCGGCAAGCGAATCCGGTGGCGGGAGGGTTTTTCGCCCATGGCCTTATCCCGCAACACGCAACACGCCTCTGACAAGCTAAAGCTTGAACTCCGAACCCGGATTCCGGGCGCACCCCCAGTTTGTTTGCAAAAACAGCTTTACACATCACAAGAACGGGTTAACTCTTAGCGCGTGAAGAGGATCTTTCTTCTGCCGATTATCGTCTGGATAATTGCCGGCTGCTGGTGTTCGCAAAGCCTCAAGGCTGAAACGCCCGCCGCTCCCGTGTCTTCCCCCAAACCGGCCGCGCCGGGCGTCGAAATGGCGCAGGCGCTTTCCACCATCACGGGCGTGGCCATCTCCCCGCTGCTCGGCGCGAGCGCGGTGGGCGCGTGGAAATATTACGCGACGAACGGCCAGACCGCGCGCGACAAACTCCCGTGGTACGCCCAACCGTGGTTCTGGTTCCCGGCGTTCGTGATCGTGGGCATTTGCGCGCTCAAGGACACCTTCGGCATGGCGGCGCCCGCGCCGTTGAAAAAACCTTTCGATGTGCTCGAGACGATTGAGCACAAGGTCAGCGGGCTCGTGGCCATCGGCGCGTTCGTGCCGCTGGTGGCCTCGGTGTTTCATTCGGCGGGAGCGAACGTTCCCGCGTCGCTGAGCACGGCGAGCAATGGCCCTGGATTTTTGGCCGCGATTCAGGTCTCGTGGCTTTACAACTCGATTTCCATTCCGGTGATGATGCTGGTTTTCCTGGTGGTGTTCCTGGCGTCGAACGCCATTAATATATTGATTCTGCTCAGTCCGTTTCCGGTGGTGGACGCGGTGCTGAAATCCTTCCGGTTACTGGTGCTTTCCAGCGTGGTGGCCGCGGCGGTGTTGAACCCGTGGCTGGGCGCGTTGTGGTCGCTCTGCATCATTGTGATCGCGTGGTTTATCTCCGGTTGGTCGTTGCGGCTTTCGCATTTCGGCATGGCTTTCATCTGGGATTTTTGCACGCGCCGCCAGCTTCGCTTTATGCCGGACAAATCCGGCAACTGGATGTTCCTGGCGCGCAAAAATATGAACGCGCCGATTCGCACTTACGGCAGACTGGCGCGCGACATTCAGGGCAATCTGGTTTTTCATTATCGTCCCTGGTTTGTGTTGCCGGAGCGCACGCTGACACTGCCGACGGGGAATTACGCGGTGGGCAAGGGCCTGCTGTATTCCGAGATTGTGAAAATGAAGGCGGATTCGAGCCGGCCGGTATTTCTGCTGCCGCCGCGTTATCGCACGCATGAGCCGGAACTGGCGCAGATTTACGGGTTCAGCCGCGTGCGGGACTCGGGCCTGCGCGCGGCCTTCGCGTGGCTCAAGGCCTGGATCGGCTTCAAGCCCAAGCCGCAGTTGATTACGATTTGAGCCGGGGACGAGAATCAACCACGGATGGACGCGGATGCACACGGATTAAGAAAACTGATGGACGGAAGGGGAGGTGACCGCGAAATACGCCAATTACGCGAAATGGGTCCCTAATCTTTTCGCATGGTTCGCGTATTTCGCGGTTGAAATTCTTTTCCCCATTTGCCCTCTTTCGTGGCTAATCAATCCTCTGTGGCCGTTTGAGGAAATGAGGAATTGCGGTCTCTCACTTTTCTATCCGTGTGCATCTGGGTCCATCCGTGGTTGCTATTTCCAATCTGGCATTAGCGTTTCATGCGGTGGAATTGAAACTGCGCGGGTTGCCGCGCGTCTTCATCCAATTCCACGGTGTAGTAGCCGCCGTCTTTCAGCAACTCGATCCCGGAGAGCGACGGGCAGAGCCGCACGTGGAACGGCCGCCAGTATCTTCCCTCGGAAAGCGCGGTGCTCAGGCGCCGGGCGGTGTGGCCGAGAAAACGAACGGGCCGGATGCCCGCCAGCACGCGTCCGGTGTTGAACACCAGGTTGGAATGCAGATGGCCGATGATGGTTTGCTCGATTTGCGGAAGCCGGGCGCGAATGGTTTCGTCCCGCCACAAAAATGGGAGCGCCGAGGGATCGTGGCAGAAAAGCAGGACGCGCTGTTGGGGTTTCAAGGCTCGGAACGCCTCCCTAATGCCGTCGAAATGTTCCGCGCTGAGTCGTCGCCATTCGGCGCGCTCGTCCGGGAGCGTGTCGGCCTCGAGCAACGGCAGCGCCACCAGCGACGAAGTGACGCCGAGCAAAACGTAATTTCCCAGATGGACCTGCCAGAGCGGTTCCAGACCGAGTTGCTCGCGGGCGCGGCGCAAGCTGGCCAGGCGCATCCCGCCGCGATCCCCGAAGAAGCTCAACTTGCCCAATTCGTGGTCGCCACAAATTGCGCGGAAATTCGGCGCGAATTTGGCGCGGAGTTTGTCCAGGCATTCCCGCGCGCTTTGGAACGCGGCGTCATCGCTCACGCCGACGAAATGGGTGTCGCAGTTGTAATCGCCGTTGGCAATCACCCAGTCCGGCGCACCGGCGCGGGCGATGAATTCATCGAGCCGCGCGTTTTGGCTGAGGGGATGGCGCATCCAGATGAAGCGGCGGTAACCTTTCGTCAGCAGGCGGAGCAGGGGATTTTTGAGGTCGCGAAATTCAAAGTCATTGCCCCGGGCCTGCTCGGCGGCGGCGGCGTAATGAATGTCGCTCAGAATGGCGACGTGATAACTGCGGGGCATGCGGGCGGGTCACGCGCCGTCGTGGCGCGCCGGCAGAAGCAGGGTGAAGGCGGTGCCCTGGTTCACTTCGCTTTCCACGGAGATGATGCCTTGATGTTCCTGGATGATGCGGCGGGTGATGGCCAGCCCCAGGCCGGTGCCGTTCGGTTTGGTGGTGAAGAAAGGCTCGTACAGGCGGTCCATGTTTTCGCCCGGGATGCCGATGCCGCTGTCGCGGATGGTCACGCGCAGGATGGGCCGGCCCTTCATCGTGGCGAGCGCGTCAATGAGCGAATCCGGCGGGAGCAATTCCGTGGCGACCTCGAGCCGGCCATTGGCCTCCATGGCATCGAGCGCGTTGAAGAGCAGATTGAGGAACGCCTGTTCCAACTGGTCCTGGTCGCCGTCAATCACATCCGAGGACGCGGCGAAGGAGCGGGTCAATTTGATTCGTTTGTCATTGAGCAGCCGGTGAATTAACTGCAGGGACTTGTCCAGGACGAGGTGGACGCGGACGGCGGAGAACGTGGGTTTGGGCGGCCCGGAGAATTTCAGCATCTGGCCGATGATGGAATCAATGCGGCTCATTTCCGTGCGGACGATATCGGCCAGGTCCGCTTCCTGGTTTTTTTCGAGCAGCAAATCCACGAAGGTGCGGACGGGAACAAATGCGTTCCGGACTTCGTGCGCCATGCTGGCGGAAAGCGTGCCGATGCTGTGCAAGCGGTCGAGCAGGCGCATATTGGCCTCCCATTTGCCCACGACGGAAATATCATTAAGCACGACGACCAAGCCGGAAACTCCGCCATTTTCCTTGAGGGTGGGGGTGGCGCTGACCTGGATGGTCCGATCGCCCCGTCTGGGGTCGTGGAAAACCATCCGTTGTTCGCTGGTCATTTGGCCGGTGATAAATGCGTCCGCGATGAATTCCTGGAGCGGAGGAGGCAGCAACTCAGCGCCGTGACCGAGCGCCTGGCCGGCGGACAAGCCGGTGATTTGTTCCGCCTTGGAGTTGAACGCGGTGATGAGCCTCTTTTCGTTGACGTTGATCACGGCACAACTGAGGCAATCGCGGAGGACACCGACAAAGTCCAGGCCATCCTTCTGGCCTGCTTCCAAGGAGACTGGAGCTTCTATCGGCATAACAGTACTACAGGTCATGTGCGTCTGACTGATTTCACCGACCGCGCCGAACTGAAAATACAACCAAACCAAAGTAACAAAGCTGGCCCGCCTTTGCCAAGTGTTTCAAAACAAAATCTTGCGACCTGAAAACGCGAGCGTGAAGTCATTAAAGAGAAGACTTTTTATGTGGAAAGAGTCAAGAGAATTTTGAAAAAAATCAGCAAAAGCGAAAAATCCCGCGAACGGGGCCGGGGAATGAACGCCCTTGCGCCGGCCGGTATTTAATGGCTCAGGTCCGGTTTGCAAAACCTGTTCGGGGCGCAGCCTTTAGCGTAACGATTCAGCAGGAATGGGAAGCGACGCGACTTCCGCGAATTATCACGAATTAAATCAAAGGATTTTGGAATCACAGCTCCCTGTTTCCAGGATCGCTGTTCGGCGCGGGGCCACGAACAATTCGCCTGAGTTGAAGTGGCCTTGGGCATTAGCGACAATCAGCGAAATTCGCGTCTCGCCCTTTTTCTTCCGAATGGTTGCGGCTCAGAAAGAATACCGGTAGGACAGGGTAAAGAGATGAACGTCAAAATCGTAACTTCCGTTTAACGCCGGGTTCGGATTTCCGGCGGCGTTCCGGTGATCGTAAAAATCAAGTCCGTAGGCGAATTCCAAAGTGTGGTGCTGGTGATGGTAGTTCAATCCCACCGTCAGCACGTTTTGATTTGCGTCGGGGATGGTCGGCGTCAAGGTGTTGTCGGGAACGGGACTTTGAAAATATTGGTAGCCGCCCCGCACGGTCCACTCGCGGGCGAATTTCCAATCGCCCCCCACGCCGATGGTGATGGTGTTCTTCCAGTTCTCGGGAGTGCTTGACGAGGGCACAAAGGGATTGGGGCCGACATTGACGGGAAGCGTCTTGAAGCGGGAAAACTCGATCCATTCCAAATCGCTTTCCACGCGAATATTCTCCGTGATTTGATAGCCGTAGCCAATGGCGACGATGGTGGGAAAGACGATCTGGCTGTTGAAACTGGTCGCGGCGTTTTCAAGTCCTGTGAATTTCAAATCCCCGCCAAAATCCACGGTCATGGGTGAGCGATACGTCAACGCCAACCGCTGCCGGTCGGTGATCTCCCAGGTCAGGCCCGCATTGCCGCCGAACCCCCAGCCCATCCCCACGGCTTCCGCCTCCAGGCTGGGCGTGCCATTCAGAAATTGATTGAACCTCAAGTGCGAATACATCACATCCAGACCCACCCCCAACTGCAAGTGCTCACATATCTTTGCCGAAAAGGAAGGGCTGAAGTTGAAGGTTTTTAATTCCGTGAAATAGGGCGCCAGACCGGGACCGCTTGCAGGCCGGAAAGGGCCGCCTATATCCGTATTCCATTCCGTGGCGATGCCGTAAGGGATGGTGAAGGCAAACCCGACTGCATAATTGCTGCCGAGCGGCATCGAAGCTGTAAAATCCGGAAGCGCCTTCCATGGGTTTTTGCTGTCCACGCTCACGCCGGTCACGGATTTGAAGCTGGCGTGATCATAAATAAAGCTGGGGGTAAAGTTCAACTCCAGGTTGGTCACATCCACGAGATTCGCCGGGTTTTGAATGGCGGCCGTGGAGTCATCCACCTGAGCGATGCGGCCGCCCGAGCGGCCCAGATCAAAACCCCCGATGGTCGAATTTCGGAAACCATCGCCAAAAACCGAAGGCGAAACAAAAAAGTTCAGCGTCGCGCCGGTCGCCATCGCGAAGGCGATGCGCCGGCATCCGCAACCGTTTGCGCGTCTTGGGGTTGTCTCATTCCCTGAGCGACCCGCCATTTTTTGGGCATTATTCATAAGACTGTATTCAGTTATAAGCCGAGGTTCATTGATACGCCGGTCATTACTCGATTCTGCAATATCTGGTGATAATAAAAACAAATTTGCATCTTCGGTTTAGCCCAGAGCAGGAGGCATACCAAGGGAATTCGAATGCCAGGGCTGGGTCAAACCCAGTTCGGCTTCGGTTTTTTTTGGGCAATTGATATCACAGCGGCCTTGTATATGGCCACGGACATCAATTAGCATGGGGTAGATGGGAAGACAGGAACTTGCGGGAATATTGATGTTGAGCCAGCCAACCGCGCCCTTAATGGTCTCTAGGCACGGTTTTTGCGGATAGGCCGGGTCAATACGGACGCGACCAGCCGGACCAAAGGCGCATTTGGGAGGGAGTGGCGGACGGGCTTTGACCGGATCAGTGCGGCATGGTTTGAAGCGCGGCCCGCTCTTCTTCTCGGCGCCTGGGGCTGGCGCCGCCCGCCGGGTGTTGCGCCGGGCAGTGATTTTTTTGATTAGCGATGCGATGAACATTTATCCTCAAGAAACACAGATAATCTGCTGTAACAGCGACGGCTTGGAACTGCGGCCGTCGCTGGTGCGGCTGGGCCGTTATTCCGTCTTGTTCGAGCTTTACGGACCCGGCAGCGGCTTGCGCCTTTCCGAGGCTTTAAGCAATTTCCAAATCATCATCCGCAAACGCGTGGTTTATTCCGGCCGCGCGACCATTCGCAATCTGGTGGTGTCCGAGCATCTGGAAGTTTGCGAGGTCACGCTGGATGAAAGCGCCTGGACGGACCTGGAATTAAGCACCGCGATGGCGGGGAACGGTGTCTTGCGGAAGGAATTCGAGGTCTTCATCCAGGACTGGCAAAAGCTCTACCGGATTCTGCCGGATTACAAGATCATCATCGCGGACATGCAGAGTTTTCTGGGGGACATGCGGCTCTGGCTCGAGCAGGTGGAGCTTCAACTGCGCGCCGCGCCCGAGGCGCAACACGGGCTATTGGCGGAAAATCTCATAAAAGAACTCGCCGGCCCGCTCGTGGACTGCGTCAAGGTGCTGTTTGAAAAATTTGAAGGCGTGGCGCGAACCGTGGATGAAGCGACCGCGCCGGCGCATCGGAATTACATGCGGCGCCAACTGCACTCGATGGTCCTGGCCGCGCCCTTCGCCCACCGCACGTTTACGAAACCGCTCGGGTACGCCGGCGATTACGAGATGGTGGGCATGATCGCGCGCAATGGTTTCGAGGGCAAGTCGCTCTTCGCCAAAATTCTGCACCATGCCTTTTGCCAGCAGATGCCCGCCTTGGCCCATCGCAACCGCATCCTGCACCTGAAAACCCGGTTGCTCGAGGAGACGGCGCGTTGCGCGCGCCACGGACAACCGGCCCGCATTCTGAATCTGGGTTGCGGTCCGGCGCTGGAAGTGCAGCAATTCCTCAAGGAAAGCCCGCTCAGCGACAACGCCCGGTTCACCCTGCTGGATTTCAACGATGAAACCCTCCAGTACGCCCGGACGGCGCTCACCGAGATTGCCAGGCAAAATGGCCGCCGGACCGAAATTGCGCTGCAAAAAAAATCCGTCATGCAAATGTTGAAAGAGACCGCCCGGGCCAAGGCCGCGGACCAGCAACCCTATGATCTGGTCTATTGCGCCGGCCTGTTTGATTATCTGCCCGATGCCACTTGCCGGCATTTGATGAATATTTTCCATGGCCTGACCGCTCCCGGCGGGTTGGTGCTCGCCACCAATGTGGAACCATCCAATCCGATGCGCGTGGGCATGGAACACTTGCTGGACTGGAACCTGATTCACCGGGATGCGGCGCAAGTCAGAAAGCTCAAGCCCCGGCTCGCGGACGAGGATGACGTGTCGGTTTTTGGCGACGACACGGGAGTCAACGTGATGTTGGAAATAAGGAAGCCCGCGCATGCCTGAGAATGCCATGCTGAGCAGTCCCGAGTTCAAGGCCGCGTTCCTGGCCAACACGCGCGAGGAACGGATGAACACCGGCAAGGTGGCCTGCGCCCTGGTGATTGTGCTCATGCCCGCCGGGGTGTCCCTGGACCTGGCGATGTACCCGGAACACGTCCGCTTTTTCCTGGGCTTGCGCCTGTTGTGCTCACTTTTGGTCGGGGTGGTCCTTTATCTGCACACGACGCAATTTGGCCAGCGAAATTACAAGTTGCTGGGCTTGCCGATCGTCCTTCTGCCCGCCGGTTTCATTGCTTTGATGATCCATTCCATTCATGAACCCGCCTCGCCCTACTACGCCGGGTTGAATCTGATCATGCTGGCGGTCAGCGTGGTGGGCCGCTGGAGCACCGGCGAGTCGCTCCTGGCCGTGGGCGGCGTCATTCTTTTTTATTTTACCGCCTGCGCCGCGGGAGCCGCGGGCGTCCACGGGGTTATTTTCAACAACGTCTATTTTCTCGTGCTGACGGGCATCATCGTGGTTACGGGGAACCATTTCTTTAACCGGCTGAGTTTTCGCGAATTCGCCCTGCGCTATGAATTGGACAAGAGCCGCACCCTGCTCGCGGAAAACAATGAAAAACTCCGGGAACTGGACCAGATCAAAAACCGGTTCTTCGCCAATATCAGCCATGAATTGCGCACGCCGCTGACGCTGCTGCTCTCGCCGCTGGAAGCCATGATTCATGGCCGCGGCCAGCAGTTCGACCAGCCGACGCGCAGTCTGCTGTCCATCATGCACGGCAACGGCCTGCGCCTCCTCAAGTTGATCAACGATTTGCTGGACCTCGTCCGGCTCGAATCCGGCCGCATGGAAGTCAAGCGCGAACCGCTGGAAATGAATGCGTTCGTCAACGGACTGATCGGCGGCGCGCTGCAAATGGCCGAGGCCAAGGGCTTGAAGCTGGTGACCCTCGTCCAACCTGGATTGGGCGCGCTCATGGTGGACCGGGACAAATTGGAGAAGACCATTCTGAATCTTGTCTTCAACGCGCTGAAATTCACCCCCAAGGGCGGAACGGTCACCTTGCGCGTGGGCCGCGAGGGTGAGCATCTGCTGCTGACGGTGGAAGACACCGGCGTGGGCATTTCGGAAAAAAATCTGCCGTTCGTTTTCGATCGCTTCTGGCAGGCGGACAATTCCTCCAAGCGCAAGTATCAGGGTGTCGGCATCGGCCTTTCGCTGGTCAAGGAACTCACGGAAATCCAGGGCGGCGCGGTTTCCGTCACCAGCGTGGAAGGCAACGGCACGACTTTCACGGTCAGGCTGCCGTTCATGCGGGCTGAGGCCGGGGCGGTCCCGCTGCCCAGACCCGAAGCCAGTCTGCCCGGCGAGATCGCCGCTCCGGTCGCCAAACCGGCCGAAGCCCCGGCGCAGTCCGAGGAGTGGCTGGCCAACCTTTATCGCCGCGCGGAACTTTTTCGAGCGACCGCAACCATTGAGGAAGCGGCGCCGCGCAAATCCGCGGAAAATGGCGGCGAGCCTACGCTGTTGGTGGCGGACGACGAACCGGACATGCTGCGCTTTCTCAAATCCCAGCTCACCTCCCATTACAACGTGATCGAGGCGGTGGACGGCCAGCAGGCGTATGACCAAGCCGTTCAATTCGCGCCGGACATCATCCTGCTGGACATGAACATGCCGGAAAAGGACGGGTTGCAAGTCTGCCGCGAATTGCGCCAGCACGCGGTGACCCAGTCCATCCCGATCATCATTGTGACCGCCCGCGCGGATGAAGAGACCAAGTTGACGGCGCTCTCCGCCGGGGCGAACGATTTTCTCACCAAACCGTTTTCATCCTCCGAACTTCACGTGCGAGTCAAGAACCTGGTCGAGTCGCATCAATACCGGGAAAAACTCGCCCGGCAAAAAAAGGTGCTCGAGCAGACCATTGAGCAGCTCAAGGAAACGGAGACGATGCTCGTCCAGACGGAAAAAATGGTTTCCCTGGGCCGGATGAGCGCGGGCATCATTCATGAAATCAACAACCCGCTCAATTATGCCACCACCGGCCTCTACACGCTGCGGAAAAAAAGCAAACACGTCGCGCCCGAGCAGCAGGCGGAATACACGGAAGTATTGCGGGAGATCGAGGAGGGCATCTCGCGGGTCAAAAGCATCGTCTCGGATTTGAAGTCCTTCACCCATCCGGACACCGAGCAGCTCGATTCCGTGGAGGTGCCGGTCATTGTGGGCTTGGCCCTGCGGTTCCTGAGCAGCGAATGGAAGGACCTGGTGCAGATTGACCAAAAACTTCCGGCGCAACTCGTGATCCGGGGCAACCGGAACAAGCTGCTCCAGGTGTTCGTGAACCTGTTCCAAAATTCCCTGGACGCCATCCGCCGCAAATCCTACATGACCGAGCAGCCCAAGTTGAGCATCGAAGGCCGCGAGGAGGGCGGCAAAATCATCATCACGGTGCGCGACAACGGCGAGGGGATGGAGCCGGAAACCATCGGCAAGGTGTTCGATCCCTTCTTCACCACCAAGGACGTGGGCGAGGGCATGGGTCTGGGCCTGACGATCTGCTATCGCATCGTTCAGGAATACGAGGGCCGCATCTCGGTCCAAAGCGAACGCGGCAGCTATTGCGAGTTCCGGCTGGAATTCCCCGGCCCGGTGGACTACGCTAACGCCGTCAAACCAGCCGCGAGCGAAAACTATGAGCCAGCCCAATTATAAAAAATACGCCATTCTTTACGTGGATGACGAGGAAAAGTCGCTGAAGTCATTCGCCCGCGCCTTCGAGGACCAGTTCTGGATTCTCACCGCCCCCACCGCGATGGAGGGGTTCAAACTCTTGCAGGAGCACCGCGATGAAATCGGCGTCCTGATGACCGACCAGCGGATGCCGGGTGAAAAAGGCACCTGGCTGCTCGAACAGGCCCGCCATCTTCGCCCCCATATCCTCCGGATTCTGGCCACGGCCTATTCGGACATGGAGGCGGTCATTGCCGCCGTCAATACCGGCGCGATCTACCGCTTCGTCACCAAACCCTGGGACCCGCCGCAATTGGAACTGACGCTGAAACACAGCCTCGATTTCTTCATGGTGCAACACGAGCGCGACCAGCTTTTGCAGGAAAAAACGGCGGTGTTGCAACAGATGATGGTGGCCGACCGCGTGGTCAGCCTCGGGTTGCTCGCCGCCGGCCTGAGCCATCACATTCGTAATTCGCTCGTGGCCGTCAAGACCTTCCTCGATCTGGCCCCGCTCAAGCTGGAAGAGGAGAATGTGAACATGGCGGCCTTGCGCAATCCGGATTTTTGGCAGGATTATTACCAGAATGTCCAGGGCCAGATTGAAAAGATCAATGACCTGCTCAAGGATTTGTGGCTGGCCTCGGAAAAGGCCCCGTTCCAGTTTGCCGACAAAGTCCGCCTGGAAGAGGTCGTGGCCGGCATTCTCGAAAAGATGAAACCAGCCTTGGCCGCCGCCAACCTCAAGGTGATCAACCAGATTCCCGACACCCTGCCGCCGTTACTGGTGGACCTGCCGAAATTTGTCCGGCTCTTCGAGTTGCTGCTCAAGGATGAAATCGTCAGCCTGCCGGCCGGCAGCGAGATTGTTTTTTCGGCCCAATTGTCCGAGGAGTCCAGCACGCAACGGCGGGAAATCATCCTGGAAATCCGCGACAACGGCCCCGGCCTTCCGGCGGAGGCCTTGCGCGTCATGTTCGATCCATTCGTCCTGCGCGCCGACAGCCCGCAGGAATACGGCATCAGCCTCATGGCGTGTTATTTCATCGTTCATCATCATGGGGGCAAAATCGCGGCCCGGAGCGCCGAGCCGCACGGGACCATCTTCAGTTTGCGATTGCTGGCCAATCCCAATGAAGCCCCGCTGGTCGAGCAAAACCCCGAACTCCTGCAAAAAGTTTTGTTGAACAACGCGCTCTGGGAGAAAATGCTCACTTCACCCTGACCCGCCGCCGGTCCCCCTTTGTAGTCCTACGGATAGTCTTGTCAGTATTCGTCCTAATAGACATCCCTCACGCCAGGAGGTAAATAAGAAGCCGTCATGGGATTTATCCCGTGATTTGAAACCGAAAGCGTGATTTAGGATTTAGGGCCTGATTATGGAATTTGAATGCTTGAAGGATGCAATCGCCAGGCGGCTGTGTTTTAACCGGCGCTCGCGGCGCGCTGAAACTTGGGAAAGCCGCGGAGCAAAATTTACTTGCCAATTTCGCCCGTTCATCCATAGAATGTTTCCAGGCACAAGCCAATGAAAACCCTTTTAATACTCGCAGAGCATCCTGAGTTTCCGGAGGCGATTCGAGCCGGGTTGAACCTCGAAAACTATCGCATCGTCCACTGCGCGAACCTCGAGGAGGCGGAGCCGCTGCTGCATCGCGGATTCCTGAGCGCCTGCATACTCGACCTCGAGTCCACCGACGTGCGCGGGATGTGGGTGATCGAGAAACTCCGCCGCCAATTGCCCCATTGCCCGCTGCTCGTCTTTACCGGGGCCGCGCAATGGGATTGGGAGGAGGAAGCCTATTTGAAAGGCGTGGCCCACGTTTTTGCCAAGCCGGTGCGCCCGCGCCTGCTGAATAACGTGCTGGAACGCATTCTCAGCAAAGTCCTCCCGGTCAGCCCCGCGCCCGCCGCCGCGAGCGGGTTCAGCCGCGTCGCGCATCCCGCCGAGAGCGGCCAGGCCGCTTCCGCCCCGACACAAAGTGTTCTGCAAGCGCTGGAAGTGTTGCGGCATTTTTCGGCCATCCTTACCCATTCGCTTGATTCCGAGGCGATGCTGAAAAAGTTCCTGCTGCTCCTGCGCGAAACCGTGGGCGTGAATCGCGCCGCGATTTTCCTGCGCGAACCGGCCGCGGTCTTCCACGGCAAATCCGCCGGCGAGGAGAACCGCGCCCTGCGCAAGGGTTGCGCCATGGGCCTGCCCTCGGGCCTGCTCGAACATTTTGAACTCTCCTTCGAAAACGGCATCGGCGGGCATATCTTCCGTTCGGGCCGGATTTTGCGGCGCAACAGCGAGGAAGCCCGGCTGGACCAGGAAATCCAGCAGGAATTTGAATTGCTGGGAGCCGAGGTCGCCATTCCCATCCTGGACCGCGAGGTCTTGATCGGCATCGCGGTTTTCGATGGCCGCATCACCGGCGAATTGCTGGTCAACGGCGAATTGGAATTGATTTTCCATCTGCTCGAAGAACTGGCCCTCGCGGTCAAAAACATCTGGCTGCACGATCAATTGGCCGCCAATCACGCGATGATGGCGGACATCTTCCGCCAGTTAAACGGCGCCTGCCTCGTCATCGGCCAGGACCTGGTCATCGTTCACGCCAACAAGGCCGCGCGCAACGCTTTCAGCAAATCCGGCCGCCGAGGCGGCGAACTCGAATTCAGCGATCTTCCTCCCGCCCTGGGCGGCAAGGTGTATCAAGTTTTGAAAACCGGCACCGCCATGGCTCCGTTCAAATACCAGCCCGAAGACTCCCCGAACGCGGTTTTCAACGTCAGCATTGTTCCCTTCCAGAAGCAAGGCTCCGCGTTGCCGGCTTCCGCGCTCTTGATGGCCGATGACCTCACGCAGTCCGAGCAACTTCGCAAATTGGAAATCGAAGCGGCCAATTTGCGTTTGGTCACCACCATGGCCGACCGCCTGGCGCACGAGATTGGCAACGCGCTGGTGCCGCTTTCCACGCACCAGCAATTGCTCAAGGAACGCTACAAGGACCCGGAATTCCGCGCCACGCTGGAAGTTGCCATGGCCGACGGCATCAAACGCGTTTCGCGCCTGATCAATCAAATGCGTTTTCTTGCCCGTGATTCCGTCGCGGCGGTCGAGGCTTTCCCCATGGAACGACTGATTGAGGACGCTTTCGAGGAAGCCCAAAAACATCAGGCCGCCAAAAGTTCCAAGCTCGAATATAAGAACGGCGCCCAACCCATCATCGTCACCGGCGACCGCACCGCGCTCAAGCACGCGCTCTCCGAGGTCATGCTCAACGCGTTGCAAGCCAACCCGACCGATCCCAAAATCGGCATCAACGTCCATGCCGATGCCAACAGCGCCGGCCAGCAGGATGTGCAGATTGAAATTCAGGACAACGGCGCGGGATTCAAGGCGGACTCCAGCCAAAAAATCGCCACCCCCTTCTTCACCACCCGCAACGTCGGCCTGGGGTTGGGCCTGACCGTCAGCCGCAAAATCATCGAGCGGCACCACGGCAAGCTGGAGATAGTCGCTTCCAAGCCAGGTACTTCCGGCCTGGTGCGAATTACCCTGCCCATGGCCTCCGCCGAGAGTTTCGAGATCAATTGACGGCAGAGAAATAGCTGGGCGGTCGCAGCCATTACCGAAGTTCGGACCGGAAGGAACAGAGTGAAAAACTCCCAGGTCCCTCCCGAGTTGACCGGAACAGCGCCACGAGGCGGCCAAGGCGTTTGGTTGTTCAGTTTGATGTAGGCAAGCTTTGCTTCCTTGGGTTGCGTTCATAGCCGAGAAGCCGTTCCCAGCGCCGAATCGGTTTCCTTGGCATCGCTCTTCCTATGGTTTGCGTGTAAGGTTCTATTTGCTTTATAAAATATGCACTTATTCACTCCTGACCCCTTTACGGTCACCGGGAGTTAGACTTTTCATTTTCAAAATCGCCGCCAACATTTGATTCGGAATGTACGAGCGAGCCAGTTGATCGATTCAAGAAAAAGCAAATCCATCGGTCGCGCGCGTAACGCGACATGAAAAATACCGTCCACTCGTTTGAGTCTGGCTTCAAATCGGACCTTTCCAATTGAAACTTCTGGAACTCCTTAGGAAATTCTCGACGGAATGAATCGGTCGCGATCCTTACCGCCCGGGCTCTTGAATATGGGACTCTTTCTTTAACCGCAGGCTTTTGCGCCGCACATCCGAGAGTAAAAGTGAATATACCTAGAAATGCAAGAATTAGCAAGCGTTTCATACCTTTGTAGCAATTCATGGTGATGTAACCCAATTGTCCGGGATTATAGCAGAAGTAAAGGTTTCTCTGTTCCAGGTGGCGCATTTAGGAAATCTCGCGCATTAATTTTTGGCATATGCTGGTATGTCATTCTCTGATCAAGTTCATGGCATGCTATACCGCCCCATTATGGCACCGCCATGACCGTGTCATTGGCCCAAGGGCCGTCCTCGGTCAACAATTCGCCCACCGCATCATAACCATATACCGTGGTGCCCACCGCGTCAATCGTGCTTTATAAAATATGCACTTATGCACTCCTGACCCCTTTAGGGGCGCAGTCGAGTCTGTGAACTTTGAGGCAGCTTGTCCCGCCATAGCTCCGAGCGAAGGCGGATAGTCTCCCAGGGGAATCAATGGGCACAGTCTCGACGAAGAGGGGGATGTTCCTCTATTGGTTAAGGTCCGTCGTTTCTTTATAAGTGCCCGCGCTCGGATCGAAACGAAACTTTATTTTCCCTTTGGGATCCCGCGTGCGATGGTTGGCGTGTCAAGTTCCGATATGCCTGACCCCTTTACGAATTCACAATCTACCAGCCCTTGGTTGGGTAAGACATTCTATCATCGGCGCGCACCGAAAAATTTGTACTCGTTGGTGCTAAGCAAGCTTCGACCGCGTATGACATTGGCCGAGGCTTCCAGATAACATACAGATTTTGAAAGTGATAAATTGTCGCCTCGGCATACTGAATTTCCAACAGGTTCGCATGTTTCCAAATCACCTTGAAATTCAATAAATCGTTTGCTTGGAAAATAGTATTCTTGGAAATCGAAGCACCTTTAGTTTTGACTTTTTCGCCCGTAGGCACAATTAACACCCGCGTTTCCGTTGTTGTTGTCGCGCCAGCCGAGCCTTCTAGAATCACTGCCTCTGCCTGCCCGTCGGGTGATTGGATACGATTCACTTCGTGAAAAACCCAACTGCCAGCGATTGGTTCGCAACCGGCGAACCAAATGACAGAGACCAGCAAAACGCAACAATTAAGAATACGGTGAGTTAAATAATTTGTCATAACTCCAATTCTTAATTGAGCGGCCCCGGCCCATTTGTTAAAGGAAAAATAGTAGCGTAAAGGGGTCAGGCGTGCATATTGACATATTTTCATTCTTCTCTTAAGCAACCGGCGTCGGACAAGTTGCTCTGTTCTGCGCAAACCCACAGTCGCCGGTCCCTTCGCGCTGATTCCCGCACT